>Ga0081455_10000035_pt1 | contig 136366 bp, 122 predicted proteins | sample TabmetS3T2R1_FD_70207 | JGI IMG/M metagenome (GOLD analysis project Ga0081455, IMG submission 70207) | Tabebuia heterophylla rhizosphere microbial communities from the University of Puerto Rico - S3T2R1 | ecosystem: Host-associated > Plants > Roots > Rhizosphere ...
GTCGCCTATTCGAAAGACGTGGATGGCCGGGACAAGCCCGGCCATGACAGTGACCTTGGTCGGTGCACGCGCTACTCATCACTCCCATGCCCTCGTCGCCTCGCCTGCGCCGCTCATTCTTTGACCGCTCCGTGCACGAGGTCGCGCCCGAGCTCATCGGCGCGACACTGCTGTTCGACGGCACCGGCGGCACCATCGTGGAGGTCGAGGCCTATCACCACACCGACCCCGCGGCGCATTCCTATATCGGCCGCACCGAGCGCAACGCGGTGATGTTCGGGCCGCCGGGCTACGCCTATGTCTACCGTTCCTACGGCATCCACTGGTGTCTCAACTTCGTCTGCGAGGAAGACGGCAGCGCCAGCGCGGTGCTGATCCGCGCGCTGGTACCGACGCATGGTCTTGCGGCGATGCGACGGCGGCGCGGCCTGCCTAACGAGCGCGCTTGGTGCTCCGGGCCGGGAAAATTATGCGAGGCGTTAGGCGTCACGCGAAAGCAGAACGGCTTGGCGCTCGACCGAGCGCCGTTCGAATTGCGCGCGCGCAGCGAAACGCCGGAGATCGCGACCGGCGTGCGGATCGGGATTACCAAGGCCGCGGAGAACCCGTGGCGCTACGGCCTGAAAAGCTCGCCGTTCCTGAGCAAGCCGTTCAGGTGAGAGGTACAGCACGAGCGCGCAGCTATTTCGACGTCATGCGCGGGCTTGACCCGCGCATCCACGTCTTACTTCAGGGCTACAGACGTGGATGGCCGGGACAAGCCCGGCCATGACGGGAAAGGCTAAATCCTGAACCCTGCATCAAAGCCAAGGTCGCGTTTGGCCTTCTCGCTCGAAACAACGCCGTCATTTTCCGCGATATTGTAGACGCCGTGCGTGCCTTTGCTCACGGCAAGCAGCGCGGCCCATGCCGCGGCATCGACATGCAGCGCGGGCTTTGACCGTTTCGTGTCCACGTACCAGGTGCCCGGGCCATAGAGATAGCCGTAGCGCAGCACGATGCCTTCCGGCAGGTCCAGCGTTGCCCGTTCGAGCGCGATGACGCCATCGACGGCGCGCCTGCGCGCGCCGGTTACCGACAGATCGAGCGGATCGGTCTCGACGCGCGCGTCATTTCCCGGCGCATAAACGAACGCGATGCTCTGCGAGATCATGCGCCTCACACCGGCGGCTTTCGCGGCATCCGCCAGATTGCGCGTGCCCGCGACGCGCAAGGCGGCGTTGCGCTCGAGGCCTTCATCATAGCGCGGCGTCCCGGGCGCGAACGGAAGATCGGTCAGCTGGTGCATCAGCACCTGCGGTGCGGCCGCTTTGACCGCGCGCGCGAGCGCTTCCGCATCGAACACATCGACCACCACCGGCTCCGCGCCGAGCTCAGCGAGGGCTGCGGCCTTGTCCTTCGACCGCGTGGTTCCGACAACGGTATGCCCGGCTCCGCGCAGCAACGGCGTCAACCGGCGGCCGATGGCGCCACCTGCTCCGGCGAGAAATATCTTCATGCTGGTTCCCGAAACGTCGAAGTCGTCCTTGGCCCCATATGGGGAACTCAGCCCGCGTCCTTCAACCGGTCCAGCGCCTCGGCGATCTTGGTCTTGCGCGCGACCGCCTCCTCGCGCTTTTCCTGTTCCTCTTCGACGACCTCTTCCGGCGCGCGCGCCATGAAATTCGGGTTGTTGAGCTTGGCATCGACGCGCGCGATGTCGGCGTCCGCCTTCTGCATTTCCTTGGCGAGCCTCGCGCGCTCGGCGGCAAGATCGATGACGCCTTTGAGCGGCAGCGCCGCGACCTCCCCGCGCACCACAAGCTGCACCGAGCCCTTCGGCGCGGTAGCCGCAGATGAAATGTCGGACACACGCGCGAGCCGCTTGATGAATTCGGCCCAGCGCTCGGCGCGCGCCTTGCTCTCGGCGGAGGCGTTTGCCAGCACCAGTGGGATCGCGGCCGTGATGTTCATCTCGGCGCGGACCGAGCGGATGGCGGTGACAAGATCGATCACCCAGCCGATTTCCGCTTCGGCCTTGTCGTCGGCGAGACCTTGCAGCTTTGGCCATTGGTCCAACGCCAGCAGCACGTCATGCTTGCCCGTCACCGCCCACAGTTCTTCTGTGACGAACGGCATGAACGGATGCAGCACCTTGAGGATCTCGTCGCGCGCCCAGGCGACCATCGCCTGCGTCTCGCTCTTGCTCCGGCCGTCCGGCCCGGTCAGCAGCGGCTTCGCGAGCTCAAGATACCAGTCGCAATAGATGTTCCAGACAAAGCGATAGACCGCGGCGGCCGCGTCGTTGAAGCGGTAGGCCTCGATCGCTTCCGTCACCTCGGCCACGGCCTTCGCGGTCTCGTGCGCGATCCAGCGGTTGAGCGTCTCCTTCGCCGATTTCGGATCGAACTTCGCGACCGTGGCGCAGCCGTTCATCTCGGCAAAGCGCGCGGCGTTCCACAGCTTCGTTGCGAAATTCCGATAGCCTTCGACACGTTGGGTCGAGAGCTTGATGTCGCGTCCCATCGCCGCCATGGCCGCAAGCGTGAAGCGCAAGGCGTCTGCGCCGTATTCGTCGATCAGCGCCAGCGGGTCGATGACGTTGCCTTTCGACTTCGACATCTTGGCGCCGGAGGCGTCGCGCACCAGCGCATGGATGTAGACGTCGTGGAACGGGATCTCCTTCATAAAATGGAGACCCATCATCATCATGCGCGCGACCCAGAAGAAGATGATGTCGAAGCCGGTCACCAGCGTCGACGTCGGGTAATAGCGCTTCAGCTCCGGCGTCGCATCAGGCCAGCCGAGCGTCGAGAACGGCCACAGTGCGGACGAGAACCATGTATCGAGCACGTCTTCGTCGCGCGTAAGCGCTGTTTTCTTTCCGTAATGCTTGTCGGCTGCCGCCTGCGCCTCGCCCTCGGTCAGCGCGACAAAGACCTTGCCGTCCGGCCCGTACCACGCCGGAATCTGGTGGCCCCACCAGAGCTGGCGCGAAATGCACCAGGGCTGGATGTTCTCCATCCAATCGAAATAGGTCTTCTCCCAGTTCTTCGGGACGAACTTGGTCCTGCCGTCGCGCACGGCTTCAATCGCCGGCTTCGCAAGCTCCTTGGCGTTCACGTACCATTGGTCGGTGAGATACGGCTCGATCACGACATTCGAGCGGTCGCCATGCGGGACGACGTGCGTGTTCGGCTCGATCTTGTCGACCAGGCCGTTCGCTTCCAGCCGTGCCACGATCGCTTTGCGCGCCGCGAAGCGGTCGGTTCCGTTCATCGCCAAAGTCGCGTCGAGATCCGCCGACTTCGGCACGCCAGCGACAAACTCCTTATCCTTCAGCTGAAGCTTAGCGTCGACACTGAAGATGTTGATCTGCGGCAAGCCATGCCGCTTGCCGACCTCGAAGTCGCCGAAGTCGTGTGCCGGCGTGATCTTGACCGCGCCCGAGCCCTTCTCCGGATCGGAGATCTCGTCGCCGACAATCGGGATCTTGCGCCCGACCAGCGGCAGGACCGCATTCGTCCCGATCAGAGCCTTATAGCGTTCGTCCTCCGGGTTCACCGCGACGGCCGTGTCGCCCAGCATCGTCTCCGGCCGCGTCGTCGCCACCACGATGAATGTCGAGCGATCCTCCGGATTGAAGGTTTTGCCTTCGAGCGGATAGCGCAGATACCAGAGGTGTCCCTTGGTCTCGACCTGGATCACCTCGAGATCGGAGATGGCCGTGAGCAGCTTAGGATCCCAATTGACCAGCCGCTTGTCCTTGTAGATGAGCCCGGCACGATGAAGTTCTACAAAAACCTTAAGAACGGCGCGCGACAGACCCTCGTCCATCGTGAAGCGCTCGCGCGACCAGTCGCATGAGGCGCCGAGCCGCTTGAGCTGGTTGACGATGGTGCCGCCCGACTCCGCCTTCCACTCCCAGACGCGCTCGAGGAACTTCGCGCGCCCCATCTCGCGGCGGCCAGGCTGCTGGCGCTCCATGAGCTGGCGCTCGACCACCATCTGGGTCGCGATGCCGGCGTGGTCCGTGCCCGGCTGCCAGAGCACGTCCCGCCCGCGCATGCGCTCGAACCGGCACAAAATGTCCTGCAGCGTGTTATTGAGCGCATGGCCCATATGCAGCGAGCCGGTGACGTTCGGCGGCGGGATCACGATAGAGTACGGCGTCGCGCCCGCACGCTCGGGCCCGCCGGCGCGAAAGGCACCCGCCTCTTCCCAAGTCCGGTAGATGCGGCCCTCGACCTCGGAGGGCTGGTAGGTTTTATCGATCGTCATGGGTTTTGCTTGAAATCGCTCGCGCGGTAGAAAGCCCGCCGGACCCGCCGGAGTCAACTTTGACCACCTCTTCGACCGCTTCAGGCGGCAGCGCCACCTCCGCCATCACGCTGCTGGCGGTCGCCTCATTCGCGAGCCAGTCGATGGTGCGGGTCTCCGATTCGCTCCTGCCGCAGATCTCGACCGATATGGGCGTGAGCGTCGGGGCGGCCTCGATCGTGGTCACCGCCTATGCGCTTGCGCACGGCTCGGTGCAGCTTGTCATCGGCCCCGTCGGCGACCGCTTCGGCAAATACGCCTGCATCATCGCGGCCTGTGCCGCCGCCTCGGTGCTGGTGCTGCTCTGCGGGCTGGCGACCTCGCTGCCGATGCTGGTCGCCGCAAGGCTTGCCTGCGGACTTGCTGCCGGCTGGATCATTCCGCTCGCTTTTGCCTTTCTCGGCGACGTCATTCCCTACGAGCGGCGCCAGCAGGTGCTCGGCACCTTCCTGTCGGGGCAGATCCTCGGCCAGCTTTTCGGCCAGGCCGCCGGCGGTGTGCTCGGCGATCTGTTCGGCTGGCGGCGCGTGTTCTTTTTTCTCGCCGCGCTTTTTGCGCTCGCCACCGTCGCGCTCATCATCGAATTCCTGCGCAATCCGATCACGCGCGCCGGTCACGCCACCGCCACGCGCTCGCGCGGATTCATCGTCGACAATCTCACCGTTCTGCGCTCGCCCTGGGCACGCGCGATCATTGCCATGGCTTTCATAGAAAGCCTCTTCATGTTCGGCGGCTTCGCCTATGTCGGCGCCGACCTGCATCTGCGCTTCGGTGTCAATTTTGCGGTCGTCGGACTTTTCGTCGGCGCATTTGCAATTGGTGGCTTGATCTACAGCCTGTCGGTGCGGCGGCTCGTCGAGCGCCTTGGCCAGATCGGACTCGTCACCGGCGGCGGTGCAATGCTTGCGATTGCTTACGCGACCATCGCCTTCGCGCCGCATGCCTATTTCGCGCCCTTCGCCATCACAGGCATCGGGCTCGGCTACTACATGTTGCACAACACGCTGCAAACCAATGCCACGCAGATGACGCCGGAAGCGCGCGGCACCGCGGTGGGCATTTTTTCGGCTGCGCTCTATTTCGGGCAGACTTTGGGCGTCGCTACCAACGCGCCGATCTTCGACCGGTTCAGCGCAGTGCCGGTCTTCGTGATGTCCGGCGCCGGTTTGCTCGCGCTCGGCCTGTGGCTCGCGCATGTGCTGAGACGCCGACGCGCTGCAGGGCTATAGCCTGACGAAAAAGAGAACTACGGCCTTCCGCGCGAGACGCGCTCGATCTCGGCGCGCACGATGCGCTCGACCATTCCCGGCAGATTGTCGTCGAGCCACGACTTGAGCATCGGGCGCAGCATTTCGCGCACCAGATCCTCCAGTGTGCGTGCGTTCTGTCCAATCACCGTGTGAGCGAGCGTATTGAACGCACTGTCAACGGCCCTCACCGTTTCGCTCGAGATCAATGCGCGATCGGGCATCGGCGGCGGCTCAGGCCGGTTTGCAAACACGACGTCTGAATTGGCATCGATGGTGCGGAAGCTCGGCGCAGGACCGGGTGGCGGCGTGGAAGACGCCATCGACTCGGTCAGGTCAAGCACATCTGCGGGCTGCGATGCGGCGCGTGTCGGCGTCGCCTTCGGCGGCCCATCGAGTTCCGCGAGCATGGCGTCGATCTCATCCTGGCTGTTGGTGGCCGCGGCGGGTATCGGCTTTGGCGGGTGCGGGGCAGCGGGTTTCGCTGGCGGTGCAGGCGGCGGTGTCGCCGGCGCGGCCGCGGCCGGCTGCTTGGCCGCCGGCGCGGGTTCTGGCGCCGACATCGCTCCTTTGGCTGGCTTGCCGGCGTCGTCGTCGGCAATGATCCGTCGAATGGAGGCAAGGATTTCCTCCATCGATGGCTCTTGAGCCTTCGCCGTCTGCGTCATCCCCTAAAAATCCCGACACACTCCCTGCGTCCCGCGCCACGAAAAGCACAGCGCTCAGCCGCGCGAATCGCTGCCCGCATACCGTTATACCCAGAGTGACGCCGATTTGGCAGACGGAACGCCGTGCTGAGTTGTGGACACGAAAGTGCCCGGCCGGTGCGACCAAAAGTGCGTCCAAAGTACGTTCTTGAGTCGCCTTTAACGACCGTCGGGCGTGCGTACGCCGGCCCAGCTGTCGCGCACCTGGTGATAGTGGACGGCGGCGTCGTAGGTCGGCACCCGCAATCCCAGTACCTCCGGGGACAGCCGTCCGACCGCAGAGAGCAAGGTATATGAGGCCACCACCCGGTCACGCTGGGCGGTGACCAGCGCCACCCGTGCATTCACCAGCTCCTGCTGCGCGTTGAGGACGTCGAGCGTGGTGCGCTGGCCGACACGCGCTTCTTCGCGCACGCCGTTGAGCGCGATTTCCGACGCCTGCACCTGCGCCTGGGTCGCCTCGATATTGGCTTTGGCCGCCTCGAGCTGACCCCAGGACTGCACGACGTTCTGACGCACAGAGTCGCGGGCGGTGTCGAGATTAAGCCGTTGCTGCCCGAGCGTTTCCTTGTTCTGCCGGATCAGCGCATATTCCGAGCCGCCCTGATAGATCGGTATAGTCAATTGGCCGAGCACCAGTGCGTTGAAACTCTTGAGCCCGAGCAGGCTTTGCTCGTTGTTCTGCTGCGCGCTGCCCTGCAACGACAGTGTCGGATAAAGCGCGCCTTCCGCGACCTTCACGGCTTGCAAGGCGACGTCGACATTGTACTGCGCGGTTGTGACCTGGGGATTGATCGTTGTACCGAGGTCGACCGAAGCGTTCACAGTGTTGGGCGAGAAGCGATCGACCGGAGCGCCGGGTGCAAGCTTGCCGGGCTGAACGCCGATCACCTGGCGATAGGTTGCCACCGACGCCGTGTAGTTCGCCTCCGCGACCAGCACCTGCGAGCGGCCGGACGCGAGACGCGATTCCGATTGCGCGACGTCGGTGCGCGTCACTTCACCGACATTGAAGCGGTCGCGCGTTTGCCGCAGCTGTTCCTGCAGCACTTCGACGTTGCGACGTTGCAGGTCGAGGATGGCGGTGTCGCGCAGGAGATTCATGTAGGCCGTCACCGCACTGAGCAGCACCGCCTGCTCGGTGATGCGCAGGCTTTCGCGCGCCGACTGCACCTGTTGCTCGGCCTGGCGCGTGCGGTTGGCAGTCTGGAATCCGTTGTAGAGAGTCTGGGTCACCGTGACGCCGCCGCCATACGGTGTCATTTGTCCCGACAGGTGAGTGTAAGGCGATGTATTCGTGACCGACGGCACGAATGGCAATTGTCGCGTCGTCGTGTCCCAATATTGCGTGCCGATCGAACCGCTCGCCGTGACCCGCGGCCGATAGCCGGCCAGTGCCTGCGGCACGCCTTCGTCGGTCGCGCGCACCGCAGCGCGCTGCGCGTTCAACGACGGATTGTTCTGATAGGCCAGCACCAGGGCGCCTTCGAGCGTATCGGCACGCACCGGCGCCAAAAAGAGCGACCACGCGGCGCAGGCAGCTGCTCCAGCCGCCAAACCGCGCCCCCAGCCTGTGGCTCCCCACCCCGCCATTCAAACTCCGTCCTAGGCGCGACTGGTACCCTGCCAGATTCGCACCGCCGCATCGAACGCGGAAGAATATGCGCCGGGACGCAACGTTAAAACCCCCCAAGCCGCCGTGATCACAAAAAGGGGCGGACTGGCGTATTTCCGCAACGATCGGAAAAACCCACGATCAGAAGGCGAAAACCGGCGTTTTTGCAAAGCCAGGCAGTACAGCGGCGGTGGCATCGAAGAGCTGCCGCCACCCCAATTCATTGCCGGTGCGGCAATAAAGCATGGCTTTAGAGCCGGGCCCGCTACCTTGGATGCAGACGAGCCGCCCGCCCTCCTTGAGTTGGCCGAGATATGTCTCGGGCGGCGTCTCGGTCGCCCCCTCAAGCACGATCGCGTCGTAGGGCGAGCCCTGCGGCCAGCCGCCTGTAAGGGTTCCGCTGACAACACTCACATTCGGCTGCCCCGAGAGCGCCGTGCGCGCGACCTGTGCTAGGTCAGCGTCCTGCTCCAGCGCCACCACATGGCCGGCAATACGCGCGAGCACCGAGGCACCGTAACCGGTTGCACAGCCGACATCGAGAACGCGGTCGCCCGGCGAAATGTCGGCGGCGTGGATCAGCTTGGCGAGCACCATCGGCTTGAGCAGCCGCCGCGATCCACTCTCGCCGACCGGTAGATCAAGATCGAGGTAGGCGAGACCCGCCGAAGCCGGCGCGACGAAACGTTCCCGCGGGATCTCGAGCATGGCGTCGAGGATGCGCAGATCGGTGACATCGGCGGTGCGGACCTGCCCGTCCACCATGTGCCGGCGAGCGGTTGCGAAATCGGTCATCGCGGTTCTCGATCTGAAGAAGAGCCGTCAGGAGGAGCGGCCCTTGTGCGGCAATAAGCCGGAAAACGCAAGTTTCGCCAGCGATTGCCATGTGATTGTCGGGGGGCTTTGGCTCCTATATAGGCATGGCCGATTGAGGCCCCTTTTCACGATTGGCGACGTGGCGGAGTGGCTACGCAGCGGACTGCAAATCCGTGTACGCCGGTTCGATTCCGGCCGTCGCCTCCAATCTCCGCGTCTATGGGCGGTCCTTCATCCTTTCCAAAGCAGTTTGGCTTTGTTATAGGGCCGCTGCCGCAGCTCGGCGTTGTTCCCCGGTAGCTCAGTGGTAGAGCAACCGGCTGTTAACCGGTTGGTCGCTGGTTCGAATCCGGCCCGGGGAGCCACTCGAAATCAAACGCTTAAGCAAAATCTGCGAGACAAGAGCGAACTGAGATTTTCGCGCTAGGCATTATCCTAGGCATTATGTGAGCGGCGCATGTCCGCTGTACATCCGAAAGCGGACATATGCAGCGCAACTAGAGATGTCCGCTAAGGGCCATAAGCGGACATGACGCGCGAAGGTGGCTCGCTGCGACCGAGTGCCTTGCCGCTTGAAATTGAATCAAATTGGTTCAGTCAACGTTAAGCGCAGGTGCCAACGCGCTACCACAGGAGCTGGGTAGCGTGATGTACGTTCAACGACGGTGGGAGACCGAAGGAGGACGGCATGCCGAAGTTTTATTTTCACTTGTCAAACTGCGACGAGTGTTTCCCCGATGACATCGGGTACGATCTCCCCGACATTGCTGCCGCGCACACGAGAGCCAAGAGGCTTGCGAACCTGGTGATGACGACTTCCCGTTTGGCCAGCCACCCGTGTGACCGGCGTCGTTGGACCGTCACGGTCACCAATGATTCACAAGGCGCGATCCTGATCATGCCGTTCGGGGCCTTCGGGAACGCCACTCGAGCAGCATTATCCACGTTCGTTCCAGCCGATCGCCTCGGCACTGTCCGCGTCCGGTCATAAGTCACATTTAATGGATGTCCGCTTTACCTCTGAAAGCGGACATATGCGCCGGAATAGTTCATGTCCGCTTTGGGCGCCAGCATCGATCTTGCTGTCGATGAACAAACCGCGAAGCAGCACCCAGGACAGAAACAACAACGTCCGAACGTTAGAGCACCGTCAACAAGCTCAGCCCTTTTTGTCAGTCGACGGTTTCTGATTGGCGCAAAGTCGCTGCAGCAGAGTGCTGCCCGTTGGCTGATAGTCGCATTCGCAAAGAGACCTTGTGCATCCAGCAAGCGGCAAATGTGGAACGGTGTTGCCTAGATATTCGATGCCGCGCTGCGATTGCGCTGCCTCGCATGCACCCGGCCCCGGCTCGATGCGAACGCTACGCAGCAATCCGAGCTTTCGCGCTTTTTGAAGCGCCCTAAGCCAACGAGCAATTTGTGACGGCGTCTTGTGCATCGACGCCGAACTATCATTTTGATCGCCGCTAATGTTGGCGAGCTGAAATTCACACTAACGGTTAGCGATAAATTTTAGGATTCACGTTTGTTAAAAGCACAGAAAGGGCCCACCGTGCGCGTGTGCGCCTAGGAAGAGCTCACGTGTGCCGATGGTCATGTCTGCTTTGCCCCCGAAAGCAGACCTGTGCAGTGCAACGGCTCATGTCTGCTTTGGGCCAAAAGCGGACATCTCTGGATTATTCGATCAGCTCATTGGCGCGTGCGAGAAGCGCGGGCGGCACGGTGATGCCGAGCGCCTTGGCGGTCTTGAGATTGATCACGAGTTCAACCTTGGTCGCTTGCTGAACTGGAAGCTCAGCGACCTTCTCACCCTTAAGAATACGACCCGTGTATACTCCGACCTGACGGTAGCCCTCCGTATTGCTGGCGCCATAGGCCATGAGACCGCCCGCACCAGCGAACTCACTAAATGGATAGACCGCAGGCACGCGATACTGCAGTGCTAAATCGGCCAGTTGCTTAACTTGGCTTGTAAAGAACGCGTCAGAGGAAATGATGAGCCCGCTCGCCTGACGCTGGCTAGTTTGTTCAAAAACAGCATTAAAATCTTGTCCGGCACTGGCGTAAAGCACATGCACCTGCAACCCACGTGCACTGGCCGCTAGTTTAACAGCCTCCACCAGGTCATCGGCCACCCCGCGATTTGTCGGATTGACGAGTAGTCCGAAACTTTGCGCTTTCGGGAAAAGTTCGTGCAACAGTTCTATTTGCTTGGCTCCGAGCTCGACCTGCAAATTGGTCACGCCTGTGAGATTTGTTCCGGGTCGGCTCAAAGATTCTACGAGGCCAAGCTGTATCGCGTCGCCAGCAATATAAAACACGATCGGAATAGTGGTGGTCGCCGCCTTTGCCGCTATGGTGGCAGCAGTATTGCCGGGTGCAGCAATGACGGTCACCCGTCGCTGCACTAGTTCTTGAGCTAGCCTGGGCAGTCGGTCGAGCTGGTTGTTCGCCCAGCGAAATTCGATTTGGACGTTTCGGCCTTCGACGAATCCGACTTCAGCAAGACCTCGGCGGAACGCTTGGAGACGCTCCGCGAAGAATTCAGGGGCTGCGCTGCCGAGAAATCCGATTACTGGGCCAGGCTGCTGCGCACGCGCCGCCAGTGGCCACACAGCCGCGCCGCCGAGAAGAGTGATGAACTCGCGCCGTCTCATTGCCTCCCCCGAGGCTCAAGACGAGGCATCGTAGCGACTTGGGCAAGCACTCCGGAAGAGGGTTATGTCCGCTTTGGGTCATAAGCGGACAGGTGCGTCGCAAAAAGCCATGTCCGCTTTGCCCCCGATAGCGACCGAAAAAGCAGACATCGCGCATGGGATCGCAACGGGAATTCAGTTTGGCTTCGTGATCCTAGTGTAGATCGCAAGTTCTCCCTATATCCGGCTGCGTATGCGTACGCCTCCCGGTTTCCCTGCCGTCCGGCCGTTGCCGTTCGCTCGCCTGGCGGTCCCGGCTGGGCGCATGAGCTTTGGGAACTACGCGACATGTGCCCGATATAAGGTGCGTAGCACTCGTGCTTCAAGTTCAACCAGAGCTTGGTTTCACGTGGAACTGACTTCAAGTGGAGCTTTAGGCCGTCTTACGTTTCAGCTTTTTTATTCGCCAGGTGAGCAATCAGGGTTTTCGCTTCCTCGCGAAACGCACCGTTGCCACGATCCACAGAAACACAATCAGGCCCCCAAGGAGCAGACTGGTAATTGTGGCCAGTCCAAAAATCCAAGCGGAAATCGGGCTGACCCAAGGCCAATTTAAGAAGAGGCCGATCATCAATGCGGTTATCGCAACGACAACAACCGGTGTTGCGGCCGCACTATCGAATCGACCCGGGATGGATTTCTTGCGTGTCATGCCCCCTGGACTCGATGAGTCGCTCAGGATCGTCAACTCTTTGAGTGCCTCGGAGGCAATGAGAACGTCTACGCTTGCTCCCTCTTTGATCTGGTGCGCGATGGAATCATGAAGGCGCTGAGCCATATCCGACTGCTCGCGCTTCTGATCTTCTGAAATCTTCTGCCAAGCTAGGCGATAGGCTGAATTGTACAGCTCAACACTGTGCGCGACCCCGCTCATCGCCGGGGACCTTAGCGTTGTTTGGATAAGTGGGAACGTTGGACCTAAGTCCATTGCCGATATGGCAAGTGAAGTCAGCCGCCCGCGCGATGAACAAACCGCGAAGCCGCACCTATGACAGGAACGACACTTGTCCGAACGTTAGGGCAACGCATGTCCGCCTTACCCCCGAAAGCAGACATGTGCAACGCAAACACCGATGTCTGCTAAGGGCCAATAGCGGACGTCACTCGATCACCTCATCGGCGAGCGCGAGTACGAACGGCGGGACCATCAGTCCGATGGCTTTTGCGGTCTTCAAATTCAGTGAGAAGCGATAGTGCGTTGGCTCTTCAAATGGAAGATCCTGAAAATCTGGCGGTGCCTTTTGTCTGCGGTCAAACCAGATATCCGCTTACCCCTAAACCTTGGTGTAAGTGAATAGTATAGCGTGTTCGGCTGGATGATACCGCCGAGCGCGACTCGCGATTGGCCAAAAACCCGCGAATCTCATAGGACGATGCCATGGCACACAGTGCACTTAAGGAACAAAACCCATGGCAGCCTCAATAGTCACCAAAAAGCATTTCGCCGATGCGTTGGCGAAACAGCATCACCTCACAAAGAAGCAGGGTCGGCAAATGCTGGAAGATTTGATCGACTTGATCACCCAGCACTTGAAGAAGGGTGAACGCGTGAAGATCGCCGGGCTCGGAATTTTGGTGGTGCGTAATCGCGCGGCCCGCGTCGGCCGCAATCCGGCGACCGGTGAGCCAATCCAGATCAAGGCCAGCAAAAAGGTAGCCTTCCGCGCCACCAAGGAACTCAAGATGGCGATCTGATCGCCGGGCGCGTGCGATTCCTCTCGTAGGTTGCGAGCATTCGCTTTGCGTCTAGGGAGAGCACGCGATGGCCGACGTTACCCGTTTGGCAGTGCAGATAGAGGAGCGCCGCGCGAGGCTCGATCAGGTCGATCAGGCAATCGCGGAGATTCGCAGGCTGTTCGCACCGACGAAGCAGAAGCGCAGGCGAAGACAACTTCGGCTACCTTTTGCAGAGCCGAGGAAAAAGGCTCGGGTGCGACGCGCCTAGAGGTTAGGATACACAGCACGGGCGCAGTCGGTTGCTCAGTCCTCTTTCTTTTCGTGATGCTTGGTCTTTGGCGGCTGAGTGACACTGACGGTGCGTCGTTCGATCAGATGATCTTCGAGTATTACATTTGTTTTATCGCACCAGTCAGCGCTTTTACGTAATTTCTCGCGTTCGTCGCCTACGTTTGGCATTCGATCAGATAAAGCCACCAGCTTTCGGCAGCGCGAGGAAAGTTCTCGATTAACAAGCAGCAACTTTGCAACTAGCGCAGATTGAAGGGTGACGAGCAGTTCAAGGTTTAGATCTTTCGGATCGTACTCAAATAGAAGTTTTTGCATTGTTTCTGGTAGTCATACCTTTGACCTATGCAACAAAATAATCTCCTCGCGATCATCCATAAAAATTGACCGGCCTCCTGCGTTGTCCCATTGGATGACGGGCTTCCAGCCATCGCGTTGCAATTGATGCGATCGCTTCTCAAGTGCCCAATGAAGTTCGTGCCCTTTGTTTCGGAGGCGACGTACAGCCTGTTCCTCTTCGGCATCCAATAAATGCTCGAACCGAATAACTTTCGGTCTGAACCACACACGAAGCGCAGCGCCGCGTCCGATCATGATTGAGTTTCGCTAGCGCGAGAAAATAATGCTCCAATCTTGCACCATAAAAGAGCCGGGGGTGCGGTTAGAATGTACCATGCGGCCACCTACGAACAGAGGAAGCGCCGCGCGGCTTGTTCCCCTCCGCGTCATCGCCACCATTTTACCGTCTGGTCAACTCTGATTAACCGCAACTCGCGAACGGTGTCGTGGTGATGTTTTCAGTAACCGTCCGTGCGCGCTAGATGGACACGCACGACTACACCTCCACTTTCCGCGCCGTGGTGGGTCGGACCCCACTGGATCCAACTGCGGCGCGGAAAGACCAACACCCTTCTGAAAAAGGAAAGCGCGACTTACTAGGCGGTTTGCTTCCGCTTCCGGCGCCAGCCGAGCAGGCCCAATGCGCCAAGGCCGGTGGCCGCCCTGACAGGCGTGAACGGCAACGCTGCGCATAGCGCCGCAATCGCGGTATCCTCAAAGAAACTCGCGAACCTGGCTACCGGTCAAGAAAGTTCGGCTGTCGGAATAAGAACTGCGGAACCCGTGCAAAAAGTCGGCCCAATGGCCGATGATGTTGAGTGCGAGCTGTAAAAGTAATGCCAGAACCAGTGGTTCAAGGATGGCGCGCCGAAGCACTAGTTGTTCTTAAAGGTCGCTAATCGTGAGCGACATCCGGAGCTTGTACTTGTGCCGTTATTCGCTTCCCTTTGCGTTGAAGATACTCAAGCACAAAGACGCGGATCGCGGACGGCAAGTTCTTCTGTTTGCGCGTGGCTTCGATTTCACGCACCAAACTCGACACCGTCACGCGTTTTAATTGAGCGATTTGTTTGAGCTCGGTCCAGAAAGCGTCTTCGAGGCTAACACTGGTTTTGTATCCATCGAGAAAGACCGAACGTTTCATCAGGGCTGATTTCATTAGGGCGCCGTAAGGCGCCTTCCGGCTCATTACCCATGCGCGACCAAACATTTCGCAAAACCTTTAAGCGAACTTCGGTTCCGAAAGAAAGAAACGATCCCGCAATAAGAGCAAACGAGCGGTCTCCCGGCATTTAACTTTGATAAAGCGGCTTGCTAAAACTTTGCACTGTTGCGGTAATGACACAACTTCACACCTCCTCGGCGAGCGGTTGCCGATCCAACTACGACGACATTGAGGTTGCCGCCCCCTCTGTGCAGGAACGTCGCAAACTTGGTTGCTCTATGTTTCGTCAAAAATAGACACGGTTGGCGCACACGAGCGATGTTCAAAACAGGCTACGTTCAACTTAACGCGAGCCCGGCCAGCGACCACAGGCTCTTAAGCGTGACAGCCGCAAAGCCGCCAACCCATAAAATTGTGGCGATAAGGCCCAGGCCGACGAGTGCAATTGGAATGTGATCTGTCGTCCTAACGATGATCCGACGCGCTACTTCTGTCATGACGTCTACCAATTTCGCAGACCACAGAACCGAAAAAGTTCACACCTACGCGGTGGAAAGGCCGCCGAGTTTTGGACCACTCTCGGCGGCCCCCAGGGGTGCGCTGGCGCTTGGCTTTGTGGCGGAGCCAGAGCCAGGCGAACCCAGTCTCAACGCGGATGTTTGGCCCGCACCGCGTCGCGTTCGTCGCCCTGAAGCGCCTCGGAAGAGACGTCAGACGTCTCAGCCGTTTCGACGATCCGAAGGTCCGGTTCGATTTTGGCGTGTGCGATTATTTCAGAAGGCAGCGGCCACGACGTAACCAATCGCCGGGCTTCTCGGGAATAACGACCATAGTACATGGCTTCGGTCTTTCACGTACCAAAGCCCCCCGAAAGAGCGCTATGCTACTTTATAAACACGCAGATCTCTGTCCGCTTTCGGACTCTCCGACAAATTTTTTTGTCGCAATAGAGCGCATGGTTCCATTTGATACGTGTGCATTTTGCAATTGAATGCAGCTTTGCGGAAAATATGCGGAGCGACTGCAACTATAAAAATTGCGAATTGCTGCCGCAAGGCAGGTTCATGCCCTTGCGCGATGAACAAACCGCGAGGCAGCACAAGGCTGTAGTTTTTGCGTCCTGTGATGCGCGAGTAATTCGATACCTATGAACATCGGAAATCCGTCGCGGAGAGGTGGGGCTGCTATAGCCTCGCTAGACTGCCGCCAGCATCGACCACACTTGCTCAACCGCAAGGACCGCGACGATGCACGTCCACACAATCGTGGCAATCACACCCGTACCGACCAATATTACAGGGAAATTCTTGGTCGTCCGATCAACGACTTGGCGCGCGATTTCCGTCATAAGTTTCCCGGTCCGGGCGCCACACAATCAATTAAGCACCTTGCGCCGGTTATGGGCAAGGACGGGCCAGATTAAGTTAATGACGGGGGTGCGCGCATCGGGCGCCGAAATGTGTCACAGATCACAGCATTCGCCGATCGCGGGATGTCATGTTCCAATTTTGGACGATTTTACAGGCAGGTTGCGGTGCCCCTCACCTACACAATCAAAGATGCCGCTGAGCGTTTGGGCGTTAGTAAGCGCTGGCTTCAGAAATTCCTGCGTAAACATCCCACCGACAAGGACGGCGTTCCTTTCTACGTACCATTCGGTAACCGCAAAAGGCTTACCGAACGTGATCTGGAGCGCATTCTGGAAATGAACCGCAGCTCAGAAAAAGAAAAGTTGCTGTCAGCGCACACTATAGTCCCCCCCGACTGGTCTCGAGTGTATGAAGACTCTGGGATGACGCCCGAGCGCCCCTTGAGCGATCGGCTCGCACGCGCGCTTGTGCTGCTTAAGAAATAGGAACGAAGCGGCGACAACGCGAGTGCAACGCTGCTGCGCGTCTTCGCTTCCTGCGCCAGCCAAGCAGGAAGCAAAGCGGCATGCGATTGGAATAGTGCCGCCCGGACACTAAGACCTGATCATAGCAACGTGAGAGCTACACATCGATGGTTAACACCCGCGCGGGAAGTGTCGCGGCTTACCGCCTCCAGCACGCATCGGAACCGAATATTCGGCTGATACGCCAACGGCTGAGTTCGGCCACTTCGGACGTGCGACCGAAAACACCCACAGCGAAACGGAGCCGCTGCTTCCGCTTGGACTACCAACAGCTGCTGAATGAGGAACCCTAAAATACCTTCTGCCGTTGCATTCGTGGTTCACACACAGAGTGGGAACTGGGGCGGCAAGCCGTCGCACGAATGCCACAACGGGCGGCGGCTGCCGTTCTCCGCAAAGTTCCGATACACGAATAAGTCGGAAGGGTTGAATCCACGCTGCCTGTGGGCCAACTAACTGGATGACTGCTCTGCTTTGAGCGGGGCCGCCACAAACGACTCCACGAAAGCTCGAAGCGAGTTGGTCAAGGGCCGCGTCCTTGTGGCAAGGGCGCGGCCACTTAATTGGGGCGTTATTAAAATTGGCCTCCGGAAGAGATTCAAAGTTCTTTCAAGGAACAGCGCGGGCGACCAACGCAAAGAATCTCTGAACTGATCCAACAACTCAACCGAATAACTCCTGAGCTTCAACCCTGCGCGCGATGAACGAACCGCGAAGTCGAGCAAACGCGAGGGCAACGGTAGAAACCTTGCATGGCGAGAAGCGGAAGCGCCGCACCCTCTGAGAGCGCGGCCCCCGGCGTATCTCTGAATGGGTGCTACAGCCCCAGCCCCAAGACGCCGAAGCATCGTCGACCGCATCCTTGGCCTGACTCATCTATGAGTTCTGCCGAACAAACCGTGAAGGTTAACCTCGGACACAAACGTCATTGCCGTGAACGTAGCGGCAACACCGTGTCACGGTGGTTATTACCGCTTCGCCGGAGCGATAATTCCCCAAAAGGAAGCGGAGGCCAGGAGGCCTCCGCTCAATCTTTGATGCCGCGGAGGACGCGAAGCCTATTTGCGCCCGGCTAGCCAGTTGTCGACGCTCAACCGTCCGGGACCGCAAACAAACAACGCCAAGAAGCCGCCAAGCATGGACAAGTTCTTATAGAAGTTGCCGTCCTGGGCACGGCGCGCGGCGGCGTCCGCAAATTCCCAATAACGGTGCGAGCTGAACGTCGCGACCAGCAGGAAGATAACAAACCCAATAACGACGTATCGGGTCGCAAAACCGAAGATCAGCGCAATGGCGCCGAAGAACTCGAACGGAGTGGCGATGTAGGCAAGGAAGGGCGGCAGGCCGCGCGGGGGATACGACGCGGCGACGGCTCCAATATCGAAGATCTTGCCATAACCGCTGCGCAGAAAGACCCAGGCTAAAATAATGCGTCCGACCAAGAGCAAGATATCGGCGGTGCTCGTAGCCACCCCATCTGCATGTGACAATACAGGCAAACTGCTTTCATTACGTGTCGCCATGGTCTCGTCCCTCCCTGTTTTGGTAACCCCGTTTTCGTCAGTTTACATGCAACAAACAAACTTGGCGCCAAAAAAATCCTTCCGCCAATACGGGTTTAATTTGCCACGCCCCAAACCTGCTTGCTCGCGAGCCGGGCGCCCTCCGCCAACGCCTTGAATTTCTCCCAGATTACCTTGGGATGGACCTCGGTCTTGTAACAGGCCTGCGAGGAGAAGCCGCAATCGGCGCTGGCGATGACGTTCTCTCCCCCCACGATCCTGGCATAGCGAACAAGCCGTTCGGCAATGAGCTCCGGGTGCTCGACGATATTGCTGGCGTGCGTGATGACACCGGGGATCAGGATCTTGCCGGTCGGCAGCCGGACCGACTCCCACAGATGGTATTCGTGCTCGTGCCGCGGGTTCGCACCTTCGAAGGAGTAGTAACGAGCCTTGACCTTCAACATGTGGCCGGCGACGTCCTTCAGCCTGGCGTCGAAGATGCGCGGGCCCTCGTTTATGCCGTAGCAGGTGTGAAAGCGCACCTTCTCCTCCGGAATGCCATCCAGCGCGTGATTGAGCGCTTCCACGAAGAGACCGGCTTTGCGCTTCTTCTGCGCGTCATCGTAGCGCAGGTCCGAATACACGTCGGACAAAAAGGGATCGTCAATCTGAAGATGAAATCCGGCGTCAACGATCGCCTTGTATTCCTCGCGCAAGGCATTGCCGACGGCGTCGTAGTACTCCTCGTCGGTTCGGTAATACTCGTTCAGCCCTGCCCCGCTTGGCGCGACTGACGGAATGAATGCGCCGGCGACGCGCCGACCAGCGAGAGCAGCATTCAGATTTTCGATGTCGCGGGCCAATGCCTTCCGGCCCGTATAGGAGACAGGTCCGATGCACACAGTTGGGATCATGGGAGCGACCGCCCCGCCGCCCATCGCCCTGGCGAAGTAATCCTTGTAGTACTCCGGGAAGGTCGACACCTCGGCCTCGAAGAACGGCACCTTCATTCCGGGTCGCGGCTCGAACCCCGATAGCCGCTCGCGCACGTAAGTGAAGAACCCCGGTTTCGATTGCTCCCCATCGCTAACGATGTCGATGCCGCACTCGACCTGCCTGGCGACGACCTCGGAAACGGCATTACGCACCCTCGCCTCATAAGCGGCCGCGTCGCAGGCACCGCCGCCCAGGCGCGCCTTCATCATGTCCAGCAGATCGTGCGGCCGCGGCAGGCTGCCGACGTGCGTTGTCAGGATTCTGCTCATCGTCCCCTGCGCCTTCGCCGCAATCGACGGCGACGTCGATCACGTCGCCTCGAGCTCATTTTGGTTATTCCAGGTGCCGGCGGTCAATCATGCAAACTGAGCGGGAGTTCAGATTGCGTTGAAAAATAGAAGCCAGGGCATCGCCAGACCGACTGCAAATCCGGCAGCGGCCTGGAGCAAATACACAATGATCGCGATGCGGGCGATAGCGGCCATGGTTGAGGCTGTCAGTGGCTGACGAAGAACGCCGCTGAACAGTAGCCGTCCGCGCTCGCTGCGCGATCCAATCCCGCGCTTAACCTAACGAACTAAGGTTAAGCCGCCGCCCAAGCGACGACTGATCGGATTTCCACCGCACCGATTGTCGAAAGCTCTACTCGATCAATCTATCAGCGCGAAGGACCAAACCCGGCGGAACGGTGCGGTTCATGGCCTTGGCGGTCTTGAGATTGATCGACAGCTTGAACGTCGTCGGCTGCTCAATCGGCAATTCGGCGGGCTTTGTGCCGCGCAGGACCTTGACCAACATCCTGGCGCGTTGACGGAAGACGTCAATAAAGCTTGGACCATAGCCCAGCAAACCGCCCTCATCCGCCGTCTCCGGCCATTGGTAGATCGCCGGCAACCGCAATTCGGCGGCACGTTCAATGATGGCACGGCGATTGAGCTGAAGCATCGGTGAGGAGAGCACGTTGAGTGCACCGGCGCCTTGCGCGCTTGCATCATTTATCGCTGGCACAACCTCGCTAGCCTTTGCAGCGCGAACAACCACCAGCTCTTTTCCGCGGGAACGGGCTGAGGCTTCCAGATTTCTGAGATGGTCCAGTGTTGCGACATTGGAATCTGCAAGGATGGCGATCCGGCGCGCGTCCGGTACCGCCTCAATAAGGAGGTCCTGTCGCTTCCCGTCCAAGTCGGGAGACATCAGGCTGATACCCGTAATATTGCTGCCTGGCTTGGCGAGAGAAGCTGCAAACCCCGCGGCGACCATGTCTTCCGTCATGACAATCAGCGGAATGGATTTGGTCGCCTCCTTAAATTTCTCCGCAATGAAGTCTCCCGCGATCACAATCGCGTCCGGCGCGGCTTTGACAATGGCAGGCACCGCCGCAGCGGCCTGCTCGTTGTTGAATCGGAAGCCGTCAAAAGCAAATTCGAGGTTCTTGCCCTCGACAAAGCCTTGCGCGCGCAATTCATCGAGAAAGGCCAACGTTGGCGGCTCGTCGCGTCCTGTACTGATCACGACGGCAATGCGATAGACGCGACCCGGCTCCTGCGCCTTGGCCGCAAATGGCCACGCAGCTGCACCGCCAACAAAAATGATGAAGTCGCGCCGCCTCATTCCGCCCCGTCTAAACAGACCAGGATGGTAGCAACTTTTACAGGCGCAGGAAGAGGTCAGCCCGGCCTATCCGCCCACAGGCATCAGCAGCGGCGACTGATACACGCGCTGCTGCTGCTGCGCGTCGCCAGTCCGCAGTGGCGGGTAAACACGATGCAGGTCGGCAGGATCGATCTGCATGTCGCCGTTCGCGTCCTGAGACGCCGGAATCTTCCCGGCTTCGATCGCGCGCAGGATGGCGTTTTTGTTGCGGCCCACGGCCGCGGCGGCTGTTGCAAGGTTGTACATGACGTCCCGACTATCCGTTCCCAATGGTCGATAGATTGGGACCGCGCTCGTTAACAAATGGTTGTCAGCGACTCCAATGGCATGGACGGAAGGCAAGGCAGCAAATCCCAAGATTTTGGCGCGAGGGAACAAGACGGCGTCGATCAGGCTGTTCTAAAGCAAAAATAAAACTGCAAGCTAACGCCGCGCCGGAATGCCTCGACCACGGGGGACGGGCGAGGCCTTCCAAATGGCAGTGGGACCTGGTGCGCGACGCTTGTGAAAGATCTTAAACCCGTCGCTCGTCCGGCGGGTTCTTTTTTAAAGGACAATTCCGTGGACCTCGACGAACACCCGATAGAGCGATTGTTGCCGTTCTTCTGCCTCGAATGCGGCGACGAACTGGCCCTCAGCCCGAGCGGACACCAACTCTGCGCAAATCGCCTCTGCAGGGACGGCTTTGACCTCAGTCACCTCATCTCCGAAAACCGAAATCGAAGATAAGGTCCTTCACTCTCGACCAATATGCCGCGTGCACCGTTTTAAACGGCATGCGCGCCAAAAGCGTTTTTGGATCAACCGGCAGGACAGGAGAAACGGCGAGATTGTTTTCGCCTGACATCCAGGCGGCTTCTGAAACGGCCGCACTGCTGATGTTGTCGACAGGGATCCTGAAGCTCGCATCGGCGGTTTTCTGGAAGATGATTTCGATCCCGTAAATCGCGAAACTTGCTGTCCTCAAACCCCTTCTCGCGCAGCGCGGAAGGCGTCTGTCGCCACTTCCCGGACGAGATCTCCTGAAAGATCACACGGTATCCATTCGCCGTGGCAAGGTCGTGAAAGATTCCCGGGTTGTACTTGAAATAGCAATGCAGGTAGTACCCGCCGAAGGGAAGATCGTGATGGATAAGCCCGCCCGGTTTGGCGAGATCGTGCACCGAGCGCATCGCGAGCATCTGGTTGAGGACGTGCTCGGTCGTTCCGTAGTTTGTGACGAGATCGAATTTCGATTGCAGATCCGATGGCACGAAGTGGATGTTGAGGTCCATCAAGCGGGTGTTCGGTGCTTCGAAAATATCGAACGCCGTGTAATCAAAACCGACGCCGCTCAATAAAGCGCCCAGATAGCCGCCGTTCGCCACGCTCATCGCTTCGGCCTCGGTCATGGAAACCCTGGCGCCGCGCTCCTGAAAGAAGCGTAGAAACTGAACGGCTGCGTCCGCCGCACACCAGAGGTTCTGCGTTCCCAATTCCGCTATTCGCGCCCCAAGCGGCAGATGCTTTTCGTCAACTAGGGCCATGATCCTGGACAGCGTTTTTTTGGTCGTACCCATTTCGATATCCAATTGGCCTCTTCGGCCTTACGACAGGATTCAAAGTCTTCCGTCCGCAACTGTATTCAGTCACGTGACACACTCAAGGGACGGGACTTCTGCGCATGCTCGCGCAGGAATCAGATCGGCAATGCATCCGTGCGACGTGCCGGCCAGCGCAACCAGGTGTATCAATCTTACTTCAATGAATGCATGCGTTGGCCGTGAGTGCGTCGGTGAATGTGCACGCGACGACTGGATGCAGACATCGGCAAATTCAAGTGCACCGCACCAAGCAAAACATAAGGGCTCCGGATCGCTCCGGAGCCCTATGGAAGAAATTTCGCTAGACAATCAGAAGCGGTAGTTCACCCCCAGCCGACCGACCCACAGATCGTCCTGGCTGCTGACATTGTAGGCGCGTCCGGGCACCCCGAAATTAATGCCGTTGACGGTGACTCCAGAAATACCGTCGTCATTGGAGTTCTGGAAGCGCAGGTAAAGGAACTCGCCCTTCAGGCTCCAGTTGCGTGCCCATTGCCATTCTGCACCCGCACCGAGCGTCCAGCCCCAGCGTGTTCTGTCCCAGGCGAACGCGGCTGCGGTTGCTGGGGCATCCTCAAACACTGTCAAGGTGCGCTCGAACTTGGCGTAGGCCAGACCGCCGGTCAGGTACAGGAGCAGATTGTCGACCACGATGCCGCCCCGCGCCCGAACGGTACCAAACCACTTCACCTTGCTCTCAATGTTGAACGCGTCCTGTGTGCCAGCGTCACCATCCAAAAAGGTGCCGCCCGCCTTAATGTTGCTCCAGCTCCAGTCCGCTTCAAACCCGACGACGGTGCAGTTCGTTTGCCAGTTGTAACCGCCCTGAATGCCCCCGAGGAAACCGCCGTCCGTCAACTTGGCGCTCGTGGGAAGATCATCATCGATTGTTTGGACCAGATTCCCACGGTCCTCGTGGCTGAAATTATAAGAGCCTCCGCCCACGTGGCCGCCCAGATAGAACCCGCCGAATTGCGCGCAGGCGGGGCGCACCACCACCGGTGCAGGAGCCTTCGACGGCATGTCGGCCGCAATCGCCGCACCGCCGGTGAAAGTCACGATTGCAGCAACACTCGTCAGAAGCAGCTTTTTCATTGACGCCCCCATCTCGATTTTCAGATGCAGCCAGAGAAACTTGGATCGGCCGTTTATCCGAAGGTACTATAGGACAACCGACTCCAAATTCTGTTGCAGAAATGACACATCGCCTGACATTCAAGGCGCGGGGAAGCCTACATCGCTTGAAATCGGCCAAATCGAAGGACACAGCGGCAATGAATCGCAGCCGCTGTGGGTAACTTGCGCCAACATATGACCAGCCGTCGATCCGACGCCTACTCAATTACCTCATCGGCGCGGGCAATCAGCGACGGCGGCACCGTGAGGCCGAGCGATTTCGCGGCCTTGAGGTTGATGACCAGGTCAAACTTGGTCGGCAATTGGACCGGCAAGGCGGCGGGCTTGGCGCCCTTGAGGATCTTGCCGGCGTAGGCCCCCGCTCCGCGATACGCGTCCGCCTCGTTGGCGCCGTAGCTCATCACACCTCCGGCGGCGACAAACTCACGCGATGCATAGATCGCCGGAATTTTGTAACGCGCCGCCATGGCGACGATTTGATCGTTCAGCTCGGTGAACAACGGATCGGCGGCGACGAGAACCGCGTCGACGTTTTGTTGGGATAGAGTCGTGAAAACACGGTCGAGGTCGCGTTCGCTGCGTATGTTTTGAATGGTTATTTTTTGTCCGAGTTCTTCTGCGGCGGTTTGCACGCCGGCCAGCTGCCGGTCAGTGTCGGGATAATCCTCATTCGCCAACACACCTATCAAAGTGCTTTTCGATACCAGCTCGCGCAAAAGTCCAAGCCGCTTTGCCTCCAGCGCCGGAGAAATCAAACTCAATCCCGTCGCATTGCCGCCCGGATTGTTGACGCTGTCGACAAGCCCGATGACTACCGGGTCGCCGTCGATAACAAAGACGACGGGGACCTTGCTTGTTGCGGCCTTGGCAGCGAGGGCCGAGGGCTCACCGCCCATGGTGACAATCACAACAGCATTGTGGTTTGCCAGATCCCTCGCCAAGGCCGGCAGACGACCATGTCTCCCGTGAGCCCAGCGATATTCGATCGTGACGTTCTGGCGCTCGACGAAGCCTGACTCTTTCAGCCCGGCCCGCAGCGCGTCCAGATACCGGACGGATTCGTCGGCCGATGTGCAGCCCAATAGCCCAATCGTCGGAAGGTTCTTCTGCTGCGCGCGCGCCGCGAGCGGCCACGCTGCGGCACCGCATAACAGACCGATAAACGCGCGCCGCCTCATTGCTGCCCCCGCGGCTCAGGATCCGACATTCAAATCCTACCAGATAGCCAATCGGCGGAAAGGGCGCGTCAATACCGCAAGCTGCGCCTGAATCGCCGGTCATCCAACAGCGGCGCGATGCGGTCTTCCCATAAAGCCTGAAGCCCGATGATCGCGAAGATGCCACCCGCCGCTGCTAGCCCAATTCCGGCGATGCGCACGAGCCATACAAGCGCGTTGTGATACAACGTGACGTCGAGCAGCGACAATCCGACGACAATCATTGCGCCCGCGATGACGAGCGGGCGTCCGCCAGGAACCCGCAGGAAAATCCAACGCAGGATCCGGCCGGCAAACCAAAACGCGAAAATAGACCAGCTGAGCAGCAGGACTGGCACCTCCGGTGGCTCATACCTCAAAGCCGCGTAAGTGAATAATAAGACGTTCCCCAGCACGCAAACCAACAGCCCGATGGTCTTCCGGGTGAAAAACAGCCCGATCGAAACACCGAAGATCGCTCTCAGCCAGAGATAACGAAGATCGCACAGTGCGTAAAAAGGACTAAGAAGCCAGGGAACCGCGACGCCAACACCGAAGACCGCCATCGTCCAGAAATAAACCAGCACCTCGTGAAGCCACCACAGTGCCGCGCCGATACAGTACACCACCGTCGTCCAGAGACAGTGCAGTAACTGAAAAGGAAGAAGAAGCCAGTAAAGAACTTGGTCCAAAAGAGCTTGGTCCATGTGGCCCCCTGAGTATGCGTTACTGAAAGGCTCCGACGAATTCACCCTCAAACGTTTGCCCGACACTTTTCATCGGCGCCGCGACCGGTTTGATCGTATAATGATTTTGCAGACGCCATAAGACGGGGGGCTCAGGTGCGACGCGTGGGTCATTTTGTCGAAGCGATCATCTTCAGCAGCCGATGGCTGATCGCGCCGTTTCTCCTGGGCCTGGTTGTTGGCCTTGCGGCGCTCGTGCTGAAATTTCTCATCAAGCTTTATGAATTTGTCATTCACATCCCTGGGGCCCCGCCTGCCGACGTCATTGTCGGCATGCTCACCCTTGTCGACCTGACGCTCGTCGCCAGCCTGATCGTGCTGGTCATTTGCTCGATTTACGACAATTTCATCAGCGACATCGACCCAACGAAGCATCCCGAATGGCCGGAGGGGTTGGTCAAGATCGGTTTTTCCGGCCTCAAGCAGAAACTGTTCGGCGCGATCGCGGTCATTGCGGCGGTCAACGTGCTGGAATGGTTCATGGACATCGAGCGCCAGGCCGACAACATCAAGTTGGCCTGGGTCGTCGGCATCCTGCTTGCCTTCGCGGTTTCCATGCTCATTCTTGCGATCGCGGACCGGCTGACCGAGCGCAGTAGCGAGCAGCCGCGCAAGCGGAAGTGATCTTGCGCGGCCATTGACGACCCTGCCGGACGGCGTAACCTTTCCAACAGGTGCCCAACAGACGCGAAGGGGGCGCCAATGGTCAAGTTCATCCCTTGGGATATCTGGGTCGCGGCCGCGCTCGCGCTCGCCGTTGCGCTTGCCGGGGTTTTCGGTCCAATCCCGGTGGCGTTCATCGCGATTTTTCTCGGCTTGTGCACGTACGTCGTCGTTCAAACCATCAACGCCGGGCAAGGTAGGCGCTACGCGCAATTCAGAGGCGCCCAACGGCGCTATTGCTCACGCCTGCCCTGTCGCCTTCATGTAAGCTTCGAACTTGGCGCGCAACGCTGGCGGCAATTCCACCGACTGGTGGGTCTCGAGCGACGTCATCGCGGTCACCAGGCGCGCGCGCAATCGCTCGACCCCGCCGACATGGCCGACAATAACGACGCTGAGCGACGACCGCCCCACCCGTGTCAGCAACAGCGTTAGATCGAGCCGCTCGCCCATCCGGCTCGGCAGCTTGAAGTCGGTCTCGATGTGAACGTAGGGAAATCCGTGCTGATCGCCCAAAATCAGGTTTGCGTAGTTCACACCGAGCTGCTCGGTGTACCAGTCCTCGACCAGCCCGTTGAACATGTCGAAGTAGTGCGGGAAATAGACAATGCCCGCCGGGTCGCAGTGGGAAAAACGGATCGGAACCGTGCGCGTGAACGCACCGGGAGGTGGAACGAACCGATCTTCTTTCATTTCGGTCTGCTCACTTGACGATGGTTCCACAGATATTGCCCGTTTGCCGACCGTTTGAAAAATCGAGGCAATGATCGCGCCGGAATGTCCAAATTAGACAGAACATTGCCACCTGACCGCCTTCGTCTCGTCACAGCCGGGTGTCCTCCTTTGGCACGTCCAGCCCGGTCGGCTGCCTCTCAAATGGTCGAAGGGGGATGCCATGGATACTTCTCTAATTAGCCAGCCGAACAAGCCAACATTTGGGACGCGTGGTTTTGCCGTTTCATCGGCGGACTCGTCCGAGTTCATCGATGCCGCGGCCGAGGAAACCTGCCCTGCCGAAACCATTCCGATGCCAGAAAAGCCCGCGGCTGATGAGGTTACGGAAACGGTATCCGCGGCAAGTCTCGAGGTCATGGATCGGCTGAAAGCCCTTGCGCAAAACGTGACGCGGGGCAACCGCGCCTCGTCTGAGGAAAGCAATGCTTCTGATGAAAGCGACGCTTCGTCCGTTCAAAGCGACACGAGTAAAGACACTACTGAAAATAAAAGCGCCAGCGATCCCGGCGACCCGCAGGCAACGGAGCCGTCCATCAGCGTGTTGCCGCGGCCGACCGGTTTCGAAAGCAATCAGGTCATCAATGACAGACCAAAATTCGGCAGCCGGGTCCTCACCTTGGCGGGATTCGTCGCGGCAGCCCTGATCGGCGCCGGGAGCTCAATCGCCTGGCAGGCTCACCTCGCGTCTAACGATATCGCCAACGCAGCCGCGCCAGCTCCAGTCGCAGCTACGCCCACCATTGCGCCCTATCTGGGCAGACAGCTGGAAGACCTGGCGCAAGACATCGGCTCCGTGCGCCGCCGCATGGAGGAGCTTGCCGCCGAGCAAAAGCGGCTTGCTGCCCTTCAACAACAGTTTGAGCAGCTTGCGGTCAAGCAACAAACGTTAGCGACCAAGCAGGATCAGGCCGGCCAAAGCATTGCGAAACTCCAAGCGCAGGAGCAGGCCCGGCCAAGGACACCGGCTCACGTGCAATTCCGGGCAGCTCCCGTTCCGCCGCCGCCCGTCCAATCAACAACGCCACCACCACCGCCGCCGCCGCAAACAGCGGCGCATCCCGTACCGCCGTTGCCCGTGCCACAGCGGTAAGCGCGTTCATCCGGTCACTTGGTTATGGGTCTGCGCAGGTATTGGCCCTTTGCCTGGCCGACGACGTTGCCGTTGTCGTAAATCGGGGTGCCGCGCAGGAACGTGCTTTTCACCCGGCCGCTCAGCTCGACGCCTTCAAACGGCGTATAGCCTTGCACGGATTCCGACTCCGCGGCGCGCACAACGAAGCTTTCGTGCGGGTCGACCAGCACAATGTCGGCATCGTAACCGGGCGCGATGTCGCCTTTATTCTTCAGGCCGAAGCGCTGCGCCGGTTTCCAGCTCAGCATCTCCGCCATATGATTGTAGGACATGCCGCGCTTGCTTCCCTCGCTCACCACGCCCGAAAGGAGATATTCGGTGCCGCCAAAACCGGATTTGGCGAGCCAGATATTGTCGGGATTGTCCTTCGACCATTTCTGCTCGGCCGAGCAGCAGGCGTGATCGCTTACAATCCAGTCGATCTTGCGCTCAAGCACCGCCTGCCAGAGCGCCTCGACGTCCTCGCGCGGCCGGATCGGCGGATTGACCTTGGCGTGCACCGCGCACTTGCAGTCGGTGTCGAGCAGAAGATGACCGACGGTAACCTCGCGCCGGAAAGCGATATGCGGAAAGACCTGCTGCATCGTCCAGGCGGCGTCGATCGCCTTGCGCGAGCTTAAGTGCAGGAGGTTGATGTTGAGGCAATTGGTCTCATTGGCGAGATATGACGCGATCCAGATGGCGAGCCCTTCCGAATGCGGCGGCCGCGCCGCGCTGTAGGCGTGCAGCCCCTTCAGCTTGCCTTCGCGCTCGACGATTTTGGTGTAGGCAGTGAGGATTTCGGCCAGTTCGCAATGCAGGCTGACGCTTATATAGGGCGCAAGCTCCGGGAATTTCTGCATCAGGCGCTGCGCGCCGCGCATGATGAACTCGAAATGCGCGATGTCGTAGCGCTCGTCCGGCCCGATCATCAGAAACTCGTTCTGCTGCGACGAGGCGCCGTGCAGCCCGTAACCGCCATAGAACATGAAGATCTTGAACGAGGTCACGCCGTGATCGGTGACAAGATGCTCCATCTCGTCGATATGCGCGGCCTCGATCGGCGCGATATGGAATCCGTAGTCGACCCAGAACTTGTCCTTGGCCTGCTTGTGGACCTCTTTCATGAACTCGCGATAAGGCCCGCCGCGATTGAGGTAATAGTGCCCCGTACGGATGTAGTTCAGGCTCGAGGTGACGCCGCCCATCGCGGCGGCCTTGCTTTCCGAAACCGCGTCCTGCGCGAGCGGCGCGTAGATCCCGATATGCATATGCGCATCGACACAGCCGGGAAATGCCAGCCGGTTCTTGCCATCGAAAACCTGCTTCGCCTCGCCGGCCTGGATGTCGGGCGCAAGCCGCGCGATCTTTCCGTCCTTGATCGCGATATCGAGGCAGTCGACCGATGTCTTGTTCGGGCGGACGACGCGGGCGTTCTTGATGACGGTGTCAAAAACTTGATTCATGCGAGACATTCCCTGACTTGACGTATTTCTAGTTGGGCCTTGCGCCCGATGCCTTCACGACCGGCGCCCAGCGCTCGATATCCTCGCGCACGAAAGCCGTGAATTCCTTTGGTGTGTTGCCGACAGCGATGGCACCTTCGATCTTGAGCTGCTCGCGCAGCCTTGGCTCCTTGAGCGCCCCAACAATTGTCGTGTGCAGTTTTTCAGTGATCGCATCCGGTAAGTGAGCCGGGGCAAAGACGCCGAACCAGGCGGTGGATTCGAATCCCGGCACCACCTCCCCGATCGCCGGAAGGTCCGGGAAGACCGCCTGCCGCTTGTCGCTGGTCACACCATAAGCGCGCAGTTTTCCTGCACGCACCTGCTCGGACCCGGTCACCAGGCTTATGAACATCAAATCGATCTGCCCGCCGAGCAGATCGGTCAGGGCCGGCGCGGTGCCCTTGTACGGCACGTTGAGCAGGTCGACGCCCGTCATCAGCTTGAATTTCTCACCCGCGAGATGGAGCGAAGAGCCGATGCCGCCGATCCCGATCGTCAGTTTGTGCGGCTGTGCCTTCGCCAGCGCGGTCAACTCCTTGAGATCCTTCGCGGGAAGATTGGCACGCCCGACCAGCAGGCTCGGCACCCGCGCGATCATGGTGATCGGCGTGAAGTCGCCGACGGGGTCATACGGTAGCGAAGGATAGAGAGTGGCGTTGATCGTGTGGCTGCTGAAGCTCACCAGCAGCGTGTAGCCGTCGGGCGGAGATTTCGCGACCGCCGCGGCGGCCAGGTTGCCCCCGGCGCCGGGGCGGTTCTCGACCAGGACCGGCTGCTTTAAAGCCGCCGCCATCGGATCGGCGATCGCGCGCGCCATCGTGTCGGTGGTGCCGCCGGCCGGCGCACCGACCAGGATCTTGATCGGCCGTGCCGGGAAGTCCTCGCCGTGCGCGGTTTGCAACAGCGCCAGGGCGACGATGGCGGCATAAAACACGCGCGCAATCATTTGCCGCCGCCTTTCTTGCCGTCCTCATATTTCTTGCCGAGCTCGATCATCGCGGGGGTGCCGATCACGTCGTTGAGGCCGTCGAAGTCATACATGCGATTGCGGAACGGTTCCGACGTACCACTGGCGGCAAGAGATGCATAAAACTCGCCGGCCGTGTACGCCACTGCCCGGACGATGCCGCCCGGAAATATGACCAGCGAGAAGCCGAGCGCTTCGAGTTCGGTCGCCTTGAGCGGAGGTGTCTTGCCACCTTCGACCATATTGGCCATCAGCGGCACGCCCTTCAACGCCGGTGGAATGCGCTTGAGCTCGTCGCGCGTCTTCGGCGCTTCGACGAAAAGAACGTCGGCGCCGGCGTCGCGATAGGAATCAGCACGCGCGATCGCCCGCTCGAAGCCTTCGACGGCGATGGCATCGGTCCGCGCGATCACCAAAGTTTCACGTGAATGCCGCGCATCGAGCGCGGCCTTGATCTTACCGACCATTTCCTGCGCCGGGACTAGGGTCTTGTCGTCGAGGTGCCCGCAGCGCTTGGGGAGCGCCTGGTCCTCGATCTGGATCGCATTCGCGCCAGAACGCTCGAACAGACGCGCCGTGCGCGCGACGTTGAGCGCATTGCCGTAGCCGGTATCCGCATCGACGATGAGATGGCTGCCGACGCGATCGCGGATCAAGGCAATCGTGTCGGCCACCTCGCTCATCGCAACGAGGCCAATGTCGGGGCGCCCAAGCCGGGTGTAGGCGATCGCGGCACCCGACACATAGACCGCGGAGAACCCTGCCCGTTCGGCAAGATGCGCCGTCAGAGCATCGTAGACGCCCGGGGCGACGAGGACGGGCGGGGCGGCAAGACGGGAACGTAGGGTCGTATCAGCCATGCGTCACATTCCTAGATAGGCACGCTTGAGTTCGGGATTCGTGCCGATGTCCTTTGCTAGGCCGGACATGACAAATTTTCCTTCAGCCAGAATGTAGGCGCGGTTGGCAAGCTCGAGGCTCTGCACCACATTCTGCTCCACCAGCAGGATCGAGACACCGTCGGCATTGATGCGCCTGATAAGCGCGAACAGCTCCTCGACCAGGATCGGCGACAGGCCGAGCGATGGCTCGTCCATGATCATCAGTTTCGGCTCCGCCATCAATCCGCGCCCGATCGCGAGCATCTGCTGCTCGCCGCCGGACAAAGTGCCGGCGCGCTGCGTACTGCGTTCGCGCAGACGCGGGAAGATCGTAAAGACACGTTCGCGGTTCTGCGCGCGGCGGCCCGCACCGCGCCGGTAGCTGCCAAGATCGAGATTTTCGCGCACCGACAGGTTCGGGAACACCCGCCGGCCCTCAGGCACGTGGATCAGGCCGCGCGCCACAATGGCCTGCGGTCTGTCATGCGCCACGTCGTGGCCCTCGAAATTGATCGCGCCCGTACGCGCGCGCACGATGCCGGACAGCGCGCGGTTGAGCGTCGACTTGCCGACGCCATTCGAGCCAAGTACGGCGACGATCTCGCCGGGCGCAATCGTCAGATCGATGCCGTGCAATACCTCGGTCTCGCCGTAGCCGGCGCGCAGATCGCGGACTTCGAGCAGCGCGTTCATGCGGGCGCCCCCCATTTTGCCGCCGCGCCATGACCGAGATAGGCCTCCACCACCTTTGGGTCCTGCGCGATCTGCGCCGGTGCGCCCTGCGCGATCACGCGCCCTTCCGCCAGAACGAAAACGTGCTCGGCAAGCGACATCACCGCCTGCATGACGTGCTCGATCATCAGGATGGTGATGCCACGCCGGCAGAGATTACGGATGACAGGGACGATGTCGCGGATTTCGCTAGGGTTAAGCCCGGCCAGAACCTCGTCGAGCAGCAGCAGCTTCGGCTCGGTGGCGAGCGCACGCGCAAGCTCCAGACGCTTGCGTGCAGCGACCGTCAGGGTATCGGCGGGGCGGTCGAGCATATCGGTCAGGCCGAGATCGCGGCCAACCCGGTCCGCAACAGCGAGCGCTGCATCGCGCGCGCGGTGATGAAGATGTGCGCCGACCAGAATGTTCTCGCGCACCGACAGGCCGACGAAAGGCTGAACGATCTGGAAAGTCCGCGCGATGCCGAGGCGCGCCAGCTCGTGTGGCGGCTTGCCGGTGATGTCCTGCCCGGCATAGCGGATTGCTCCCTCACGGGCGCGCACGAAGCCGGAAATGATCGCGAATAAAGTCGTCTTGCCCGCGCCATTCGGACCGATCAGCGCTGTGATGCGGTCGGGCGGCGCTGTCAGCGATGCGCCGTCGACGGCCTTCAGCCCGCCGAACCAGCAGCTCACGCGATCGACTGCGAGCAGCGGTTCAGCCATGACGCACCTGCCCGACCGGCTTCGTCGCCGGCTTGCGGCCAAAAACCTTTCGTATATCGGAAAATCCGCCGATCAGCCCGCGCGGCATGATCCAGATCACCAGCACGAGAACGGCACCGTAGATGATGAGATCGAGGCCGGGCGCGTCCCCGATCAAGAACCGCGTAGTCTCCCCCAGCGATTTGACCACGAGCGCGCCGGCCAAAGGCCCGAAAACCGTGCCTACACCGCCGATGATGGCGGTGAGCAGCGCCTCGACCGAGATCCACGTCCCGTACGCGATGCCGGAATCGATGAAAAGGAAATATTGCGCGTAGAAGCAGCCGGCGGCGGCGGTGATCCCGCCGGAAATCGTCATCGCGGCTGTCTTGACCGTCCTCGCATCGACCCCGAGCGCCGAAGCGGCATCCTCGTTCTCGCGCACGGCGACCAGCCAGGTGCCGAAGCGCGAGCGTTCGATCAGCTCCGCAATCACGAGCGAGGCAGCGACCAGTGCGAGGATGGCCCAGTAGAATGCGGCGCGGCTCTGGAACTGGAATGTGCGCACGCCGAGCTCGAGCTTCATCAGTGTGCCGACGCCCGCGCCGGTGATCGGCGCGACGCTCGCCACAATGCGCAGCACTTCTGCAAACGCAAGCGTGACCAGCGCAAAATACGACCCGCGCAACCCTGACCGGAACGTCAGAGCTCCGATTACCGCGCCCAGCGCCGCGCCGGCCGCGATGCCGATCGCAAATCCGGGCCAGGCATTGACGCCGTACCGCATCTGCAAAATTGCCGTGACATAGGCGCCGGTCCCGAAAAACGCGGCATGGCCGAATGAATATTGCCCGCCATAGCCGCCCAGGATGTTCCAGCCCTGCCCCGCGAGCGCGATCATCAGCGTCACCACGAGAAAATTCAGCGTGGCGTTCGACTGCACGACGAGCGGCACTGCGGCCAGAACGGCAATGACGATGGCGGTCGGCGCGAATGATTTCATGCGCGCGCTCCGAACAGGCCGGTCGGGCGCAGCAGCAGCACGACGATGAAGATCAGGAAAATGCCGATCTGGCCGAGCGACTCCCCGAGAAACAGCCCGGACAGGCTCTCCACGACGCCGATAACGAAGGCGCCGATAACCGCCCCCGGCACCGAGCCCATGCCGCCGAGCACCACAATAGTGAAGGCAACCAGCACAAAGGCGTTCCCCACGCCCGGATTGACGTAATAAGTCGGGATCAGCAGGCAGGCCGCAATCGCGACGCAGGCCGTGCCGAGGCCGAAGGTCATCGCGTAGACATGGCCGACGTCGATGCCGACCAGCTGGGCACCAAGCTTCTCCTTGGCGACGGCACGAATCGCGCGGCCGACATCGGTGAAAGTCATCAGCAGCCATAGCGCCAGCGCCACCACGAACACCGCCACAAAACCGACGACGCGCGGCACCGCGAGAAAAGTGAATCCAAAATTGAATGTCTGAAAAGCATAAGGAACGTCGATGGTGCGGGTGTCGGCGCGGAAATTATAGAGCAGCGCATTCTCGATGATCACCGCGATGCCGAGCGTCACCAGCAGCATGTTGCGGTCGTCGCCGTGCGACGCCGGACTGATGACGAAGCGCTGGAGGACGTAGCCGAGCACAAAAAAGAGCGGCGCCAGCAGAAACAGCGCCATGTAAGGGTCGAGCTTGAGCAGTTTGAACGCGAAAAACGCGGCGAAGAGTGCCGCGCTCAGCAAAGCGCCATGCGCGAAATTGATGATGTGGAGGACGCCATAGATCAGCGTTAATCCGAGCGCGACAAGCGCATAGATCGCGCCCATCAACAGGCCGTTGAGGACGGCAGGAATAAGGATAGTCGCCGAAAACATAAACGGTCCCGCCGGACGGCCCGCGGGCGGCACATGGCGCCGCCCGCGTCACCGGTAGTATCAGGCGGGGATCGGGAACACCGGTTTCGCGTTGGCGAACGTCCCCGGCAAGATCACCTTGATGTCGTTGTCGAGCACCTGCGTGTTCACCGGCGCGGCGCCCTCGTTCTGTCCGTTGACGAACTTGGTCGGGCCGTAAGGCATCAGGTGACCGGCGAAGGTTGAGCTCGCCAGCGCCTCGGTGAGCTTGGCGCGATCGGACGAAGCCGCCCGCTGCAGCGCATCGGCAACGAGCAGGATGCAGCTGTAGTTCATGTAGACTTCGTAGGTGTAGAACTGGTTCTTGGCCTCGACCTGCTTCTTCAGCGCGACCGCCTTCGGATTGCGCGGATCGAACCAGTGATTGCAGTCCATGATGTATTTGGCAGCCTCCGGAAATTCCATGACAAACTTGTAAGAAGACGCGGCGCCGCCCAGCACCGAATAGATGCCCTTCGGCTTCACCTGCTGCTGCTGCATGGTGCGCGCGAGCAAGACATATTCGTTGTAATAGTTGGCCGGGATCACGAGATCCGGGTTCTGCGCCTTGATCTTGAGCACGACATTGTTGAAGTCGCGCGTCGGAGTCGGGTGCGGAATCGTCTCGAGGATCTGGAAACCCTGCGCCGGCAGCTGCGCGTTGAGAAGCTTGGCCAAACCCGAACCGAACAAAGTGTCTTCGTGCACGATCATCACGGTCTTCGCCGGCTTCCCCGCCGCTTCGTTGATCGCGTTGAGATTGACGAGCGCCGTCTTCGAGATGACGCCAAAGCCGGGACCAAAGCGGAACGTGTTCTTCAGGCCGCGCGTCACGATGCCGTCGGCAACGCCGACATCGACCACGTACGGCAGCTCATAGCGCGCCGCCGCCTGCGTGGTGGCAAGGCAGATATTGCTCGCATAGCCGCCGACGATGGCCGCGACGCCGGCCGAATTCATCTTCTCGACCTCGGCGGTGCCGCCTTCGGGCGTCGATTGCGCGTCGCCCAGCACCGGCTCGATCTTGCCGAGGCCCTTGATCCCGCCGGCGGCGTTGATCTCCTCAATGGCGAGCGTCGCACCGAGCCGGCCCTGCTGCCCCGAATAGGAGAGCGCGCCGGTGACCGGATGCAGGACACCGATTTTCACGGGCGTGCCCTGCGCACGCAGGATGGAAGGCATCGCGATGGTGCCGGTCGCCGCGGCCGTCGTGGCGAGGAACCGGCGGCGATTAACGAGATACGTGTGGTTCGGCATGATGACTTCCCTCCTGGGTCAGCGTTACGGGGCGAAGCCTGCCCGTTTGATTTCAAGGCCTCGATCTTGGTTTTATACTATTACGGACCGCCCAAGGGCCCGCAACCGCTAAAGCAGACCGATCGGAAGATGAGCAATTCCCAGACCCTGATCGACAAGCTTTGGTCAATGCACGAAATTGTGCGCCGCGACGACGGGGCCTCCCTCCTCTGGGTTGATCGGCACTACGTCCACGAAGGCTCGTTTCACGCTTTCAGCCAGATGAAAAAGCGGGGACGGAATGTCGCAGAGCCGCAACTCACCTTCGGCGTCGCCGATCACTATGTGCCGACGCGCGGCCGCGACGGCGGGATCGCCAATCCCGAGATCGCGGCCATGGTGCGCAACCTCGAGGCCAACACCGGCGAAAACCAGATCACTTTGTTCGGCCTCCGCGATCCGCGCCAGGGCATCGTGCACGTGGTCGGCCCCGAACAGGGACTGACGCTGCCTGGCCTCCTGATCGTCTGCGGCGACAGCCACACGTCCACGCACGGCGCATTCGGCGCCTATGCCTTCGGGATCGGCGCGTCCGAAGTCGCGCATGTACTGATGACGCAGACGCTGTGGCAGCAGAAGCCGAAACGCATGCGCATTACTGTCGACGGCATGCTCGGGACTGGAATCGCGGCGAAAGATATCGCGCTCTCAATCATCGCGCGCATTCGCGCCGACGGCGCGCAAGGCCATGCCATCGAATTTGCCGGTAGCGCTATCCGCGCATTGTCGATGGAAGGCCGGCTCACGCTCTGCAATTTGTCAATCGAGGCCGGCGGGCGCTGCGGCATGGTTGCGCCGGACGCGGCCACCTTCGCGTACCTGAAGGGCCGGCCATTCGCGCCGAAAGGCTCCGATTTCGATCACGCGGTCGAAACATGGTCCGCATTGATTTCGGATGCCGATGCAAGCTTTGACCGCGAGGTCTCGCTCAACGCGAATGAAATTGCGCCGATCGTCACCTGGGGCACGACGCCGGATGATGCGTTGCCGGTCGACGGGCGCGTTCCCGATCCCGCGCGCGAGAGCGATGCGACGCGCGCCAACTACCTGCGCGAGGCGCTCGACTATATGGGCCTCGCGCCGGGAACCAAGCTGACCGAAATCGCGGTCGACCGCGTCTTCATCGGCTCGTGCACCAATTCGCGCATTGAGGACTTGCGTGCAGCCGCCGCAGTTCTCAGCGGCCGCGTCAGCAAGGTACCGGGCCTGGTTTCGCCGGGCTCCTCATCGGTAAAACGGCAGGCTGAGGAAGAAGGTCTCGACAAGATTTTTCGCGACGCCGGACTCGAATGGGCCGATTCAGGCTGCTCGATGTGCGTCGGCATCAATGGCGACCTGGTGCCCTCGGGCGAGCGCTGCGCCTCGACCACCAACCGGAATTTCCGCGGCCGTCAGGGACCGGGCGCGCGCACGCATTTGATGTCGCCGGCGATGGTCGCTGCAGCGGCGGTCAGTGGTCATCTCGCCGATGTCCGGCCTCTGCTTGCCGGACGGAAAGTGTAGAGACGCCGATGGACAAATTCGTTCGCCTCACCGCAACCGCCTGCCCGCTGTCGCTGCCGAACCTGAACACCGACCAGATTCTGCCGGCACGCTATCTGAAATGGCCGCGCTCAAAGGGGCTCGGCACCGTTCTGTTCGACGACGTGCGGCTCGACGCGAATGGCAACCGCCGGAACGACTTTGCGTTCAATGATGAGGCCTATCGCGGCGCGAAGGTGCTGCTGGCGGGACGGAATTTCGGCGGCGGTTCATCACGCGAGGCCGCGGTCTATGCGCTTTACGATTACGGCTTCCGCTGCGTCGTCGCGCCGTCCTTCGGCGATATCTTTTCGCAAAATGCCGTGAAGAACGGGTTGCTCACCGCCATTGCCGCGGAATCTGATATTGAGAAGCTTGCCGCCCTGGTGCGTGAGAAGCCGTTACAGCCGGTCACCGTCGATCTCGAAATGCAGACGGTCAGCGGCAAAGGCATTTCGTTTAAGTTCATGATCGATCCGACCAGCCGCAATCAATTGCTCAACGGCTGGGATGACGTCGATCTGACCGAGAGTTATCGTGGGCAGATCGCGGCCTTCAAGGCAAAAGACAGGACAACCAGGCCGTGGGCTGCGCCGGCGAAACCGTGACCGCGCGATTTCCCGACTGGGCCACCCTCGACGCCGTTGAGCGCGAAAAGATTTCGGCGCAGGCCGGCGAATACGCCCGCGCGCTCGATACACAACTGAAAGCATTCGTCGCGTTCGAAGATGCCACCGCGCCCAAGCAAGGTGTCCTCGGCGGAATGCCCTATGCGGCGAAGGACATGTTCGTGTCTAACACACGTCACCCGCATGGCGGGCTGGCGCAGCCTCTGCCGATGGACACTTCGCAACATGCCGAGGTGCTCGAACTTCTCGATCGCGCCGGCGCGCGCCGTATTGGCAGCACAGCGATGACCGAGCTGGCCTATGAACCGTCGGGCTATAACGCTGCGCACGGCGCGCCGAAGAACCCCTGGAATTTCGACTACGTCACCGGCGGCTCGTCGTCCGGCTCCGCCGTCGCAGTCGCCAGCGGCTCCGTCGTCTTCGCGCTCGGATCCGACACCGGCGGTTCCTTGCGGATTCCGGCGCATTGCTGCGGCGTCACCTCGTGGAAGCCAACCTACGGCGTTGTGCCGATCACCGGCGCAATGCCCCTCTCGCCGACTTTGGATACGATCGGAATTCTCGCGCGCAGCGCCGCGGATCTGCATGAGCCCGCGCGTATTCTTTATGCCGCACGTGACGGCGACCCTATTCGTAAAGTCGCCGTGGTTGAGGACGTTCTCGATCTCTCCGAAGCGCCGATCGCGAACGCATGCGGCAACGCCATCGAGGCCATCGGCGGCTGCGGTATCGAGCTCGGCCGCACAAAAGGGGTCGCCGCCATCGAGGCCCTGGATCCGCACGTCTTCATAGTCATGCAAGGGGAAGCCGCCCGCGCGCATCGCGCATTGATCGATTCCGGGGGACTCGACGTCACGCTAACGAAGCGTCTGCGCAAAGGACTCGAAATCGATGACAAGACGCTCGAAGCAAGCATCGCCGCGCGGCCAAACCTTGCGGCCGATTTCCTCATTCGGATATTTAAGAATGCGCAAGCCATTGCCCTGCCAGTGCTGCCGAAAAGAACGCCGGCGGCGCCTGAATGCGATCCGCGCTCGCCTTCGTTCAACGCGAAAACGCTTTACCAGCTCAGTCGCTGGACCCGCTTCGTCAACATGCTTGGCTTTCCCGTGGTCACAATCCCAGCCGGATTTGACGACCGTGGTCTGCCGGTTGCGTTGCAAATCGTCGGCCGGCCGGGTTCCGATCATGCGCTGATCGCAATCGCTGCAGCCGTGCAGAAACGCACCGACTGGCATGCGCGGATTCCCGCCGCGATTCGGGAGCAGGTGATATCGTCCTACAAGGGACTATTGGCATGAACACCGAGCCGTCAAAAGCGCTGGCGCATATCCGCGTGCTCGATGTGTCGCGCGTGCGCGCCGGCCCGACCTGTTGCCGTATTCTCGGCGACTTCGGCGCCGACATCATCAAGATCGAGGCACCGCCGGGCGTCGATCCGAATGAAGGCATCAGCGGCGCGCGCGACGGCTACGACATGATCAATCTCCACCGCAACAAGCGCTCCCTGACGCTCAATCTGAAGGAGCGATCCGGGCACGAAATCTTCATGCGGCTGGTCAAAGATGCCGACGTGGTCGTCGAGAATTTCCGGCCCGACGTCAAGGATCGCATGGGCATCGGCTACGAGGCGCTAAGCGCAGTGAATCCGCGCATAATCCTCGCTTCGATTTCCGGCTTCGGGCAGGACGGCCCCTACCGCATGCGCGCCGGCTTCGACCAGATTGCGCAAGGCATGGGCGGATTGATGTGGGTCACGGGCATGCCGGAGTCCGGGCCGATGCGAGCGGGAATTGCGGTCGCCGACAGCTCCGCCGGCGTCTATGCCGCAACCGGCATTCTCATCGCGCTCGCCGAGCGCGAGCAATCCGGCCGTGGCCAATGGGTGCAGACATCGCTGCTGCAGGCACAGATCGCGATGATGGATTTTCAGGCGGCGCGCTATCTCGTCGACGGCGTCGCGCCCGGCCAGGCTGGTAACGATCATCCCTACTCGACGCCGATGGGCGTTTTTCCGACCGCTGACGGCTTCATAAATATCGGCGTCGGCGGCGACGGCCAGTGGCGTGCGCTGTGTGTCGCGCTTGGCCGCCCCGAACTCGGCACCGTGGCCGATTACGCAACCAATGATATGAGATTACGCAACCGGCCCAGGCTGAGCGCTTTGCTCAGCGACATCTTCAGGACCAAGCCGTCGGCGCAGTGGCTCGATCTGCTCGAGCATCAGGGCGTTCCGGCCGGGCCGATCTACAAGGTCGACGAAGTGTTCGCCGATCCGCAGGTGCAGCATCTCGGCATTGCCGAGCCGCTGCATCATCCGACGCGCGGCGACGTCCACGTGGTCGGCACACCGATCACCATGTCGCGCACGCCGGCAAAGGTGGTGTCGCCGCTGCCCGATCCGGGCGCGCATACCGACGAGATCCTGCGCGGGCTTGGCTACAGCGCCCCCGATATCGCGAACCTGCGCAACAGAAAGATCGTCTAGGCGCGCATGGCAGACAACGTGACCCTGGTGACCGGAGCTAGCGGCTTTCTGGGCAGGGCCGTGATGAAATTGCTCGCCGAGCAAAAGCAACGTGCGATTGGACTCGATCCACGCGCATCGGACACGGTGCAGGTGGTCGACGACCTTTCGGACCGAACGAAGCTCACGACGTTGCTCGCAGGCGAAAAAATTACGCACATCATTCATGCGGGCGGCGTGTCCGGCCCGATGGTACTGGCTGACGATCCGGCCAAGGTTGTCACCATCAATGTGCTCGGCAGTCTCAACCTGCTCTATGCCGCGATGGACACCAAGGTACGGACCTTCGTCTATTGCTCCTCCGCAGCGGCACTCGGCAGCTTTCATGAAAACGAGCCGGTCGACGAGAATTACCCGCTGCGCCCGAACAACACCTACAGCGCCTCCAAGGCGGCGATGGAAATGGTGCTGCGCGGACTTTGGGGCAACGTCCCGCTCGATCTGTGCTCGCTGCGTTTCACCGTGATCTACGGGCCGGGTCGCGAGACGACCTACACGGTCGAGGAAATCGTCGGCGCCGCACTCGCCGGCAAAACCGCGCACATCGCGCCGGTGAGCGACTGGCCTTACGTCTATATTGACGATGCCGCCCGCGCCGCCTCGCAGGCCTGCTATGCAAAAGGCCGCAGGCAGCTCAGCTATTTCATCGCGCATCCGGAGAGGGTCACGCCCGAGGACATCGTTGCAGCAGCAGCCGCAGCCGGCAGACCGGTGCGCGTCGAAATCGACGCCAGCAGGCCAAGAGCTGAGCGCGGTCCGCTCGATATTGAACCCGCGGCACGCGACTTCGGGTTTCGCGCGCAAGTCGGTCATCGTGAGGGAGTTCGCCGCCTGATCGAATCCGCACGCTAGCCGACAGGTTGCCGATCCCGCGCGTGGCCGTCATAGTCGCTCACCTTAGTTCCTGCGGGGAAAACCATGGACCTGAAACTTGCCGGCAAAACAGCCTTGATCACCGGCGGCTCGAAAGGCATCGGCCGGGCGGCTGCAGAAGTTCTCGCCGGCGAAGGCTGCAACGTCATCATCGTTTCGCGCAGCGCCGACACGCTTGCCGCAACCAAATCCGCGATCGCGCAGAAATCGAATGTACGCGTCGACACCGTCGCCGCCGACCTGTCCGACAGCAGCAAAGTCGACCAGCTCGCCCGCGACTATCCCGACATTGACATACTGGTGAACAATGCGGGCGCCATTCCCGGCGGCAGCCTGCTCAATGTCGACGAAGCGACCTGGCGCAAGGCCTGGGACCTAAAGGTCTTCGGCTACGTGAACATGTGCCGCGCCTTCTATGCGCTGATGCAGAAACGCAGGCGCGGCGTCATCGTCAACGTGGTCGGCAACGCCGCCGACACGCACGATCCTGAGTATATCTGCGGCGTTGCGGGCAATGCCGCGCTCGCCGCTTTCACGCAGTCGCTCGGCAGCGTCAGCGCCAAAGACGGCATCCGCGTCGTAGCGATCAATCCAGGGCCGGTTGCAACCGACCGGCTGGTCACGCTCATGAAAAAGAAGGCGCGCGACCGCACCGGCAGCGAGGACAACTGGAAAGAGCTCTTCAAGCCGCTGCCGTTCAGCCGCGGCGCCACTCCCGACGAAATCGGCGCGGCCATCGCCTTCATCGCGTCCGACCGCTCGGGCTATACCAGCGGGTCCGTCGTCACCATCGACGCCGGCCTCTCCGCGCGCGCCCAGGCTTTTTGAACGGGGATTCCATGCCACATCTGACGACCGACGACGGCGTAAAGCTCTATTACGAAGAAACCGGCAAAGGCATTCCTGTTGTCTTCGTCCACGAATTTGCGGGCGATTGCCGCTCCTGGGAACAGCAAGTCCGTCATTTCGGGAAGTATTACCGCTGCATCACCTTCAACGCGCGCGGGTATCCGCCGTCAGATGTGCCCGGGGACCAGGAAAAATATTCGCAGGAGCGCGCACGTGATGACATCCGCGCGGTGCTCGATGCACTGAAGATCGAGAAGGCGCATGTCGTCGGCCTGTCGATGGGCGGCTTTGCCGCGCTTCATTTCGGCTTCACCTACGGCGACCGCGCCCGCTCGATCGTGGTGGCGGGCTGCGGTTACGGCGCTGCGCCCGGCGAGCGCGCGAAATTCGCCGAGGAAGCGGAAGCCTCCGCCAAGCGCTTCGAAGAACTGACCATGAAGAAGGCCGCGGAAGGCTATGCGCTCGGCCCGACCCGCGTGCAGCACCAGAACAAGGACCCGCGCGGCTGGCGTGAGTTCGCCGACCAGCTGGCCGATCACTCGACCGAAGGCGCCGCGCTCACCATGCGCGGTGTGCAGAAGCGGCGGCCGTCTTTGTTTGATCTGATCGACAAGATGAAGACGATCACGGTGCCGACGCTGATCATGACGGGCGACGAGGACTGGCCTTGCCTCGAGCCGGGGATTCTCATGAAGAAAAACATCCCGACCGCGTCGCTGGTCGTGATGGGAAACTCCGGGCACAACATCAATCTCGAGGAGCCGGCCATTTTCAACATGCACTTGTCGGACCTGTTTCAGGCCGCCGACGCCGGCACATGGCCGAAACGCGATCCGCGCGCGATGGCAGGAACAATCCTCGGCCGCTGAAGCGTTACGTCGCGTTATAGCCGCCGTCGACCAAAAGGTCTGCGCCGGTCATGAAGCTCGACGCATCGCTCGCAAGGAACACCGCGGCCTGCGCGATTTCTTCCGGCTGACCGAGCCGCTGCAGCAAATGCTTCGGCCCGGCGGTTCGCCGGGCTGTTTCCATGTTGCCGAAACGCTTCACCAAGCGATCGGTCTCGACCGCGCCGGGCGACAATGTGTTCACCCGAATGTTCTGCGCGGCATGGTCGGTCGCCATCGCCTTGGCGAGCTGGATCAGTGCGCCCTTACTGGCGCAGTAGACCGCACGGCGCGGCCCCGCGACGCTGCCGAGCTGCGAGGCAATGTGGATGATGCTGCCGCCGCCCGCCTTGATCATCGCGGGCAGGATCGCGCGGCTCATCAGGAACGCACCGGCGACATTGACGCCAAACACCTTGTTCCAGTCATCGAGCGTGAGCTCGAGCACCGATCCGTTCGGATCATGACCGGCGGCGCCGTTCAGCAAAATGTGCACGACGGCATACTTGCCGAGGATCGCTTTGGCGGCCGCCTCGACCTGCGCCTCATCGCTCACGTCGCAGGCAACCGCGATCGCCGCTTTCCCGATCGCCGCGGCCGTTTTCTCGGCCGCCGCGCTGTCCAGATCGACGCAGGCGACGTTGGCGCCGGCTTCCGCGAAAGCGAGCGCAATGGCGCGTCCGATGCCGTTGCCGGCGCCGGTAACGACGGCGGACTTGCCCGCGAGCGAATATTTGCCGGCGAGCGTCATGACACCGCAGCAGCCGCGATGCGGCCGAGATAGGCTTCCTGCACGCGCGGATCGCGCTTGAGGTCGGCGCACGAGCCGCTCGCAATGACCGAGCCGGTCTGCAGCACGTAACCGCGGCTTGCGGTCTCGAAGGCATAGCGCGCGTTCTGCTCGACCAGCAGCACACTGGTGCCGGCCGCGTTGATTGCCTTGATCTTTTGGAAGATGTCCTGGACGACAATCGGTGCGAGGCCAAGCGAGGGCTCATCAAGACACAGCAACTGCGGCTCCGACATCATGGCACGGCCAAGCACCAGCATCTGCTGCTCGCCGCCGCTCAGCGTGCCCGCGTTCTGGCTGCTGCGCTCGGACAGCCGTGGAAACATGGCAAAGACGCCGTCCATGCGCTGGCGTACTTTTGCCGCGTCGTTGCGCACATTGAAACCGCCGAGCTCGAGGTTTTCGCGCACGGTCAGGAACGGAAAAACGTGCCGGCCTTCCGGGACCAGCGCAATGCCGAGCTTGCTGCGCTCGTACGATTGCGTTGCGGTCACGTTTTGCCCCGAGAATTTGATCATGCCCCGTCGTGGTGGCAGCACACCCGCAATCGCGCGCAATGTCGTTGATTTGCCGGCACCGTTCGCGCCGATTAGCGCGACAATCTCGCCGCGGTCGAGTCGCAGCGAAATGTCCCGGCAGACCGCCACCGGGCCATAGGCCAGCTCGAGGTTCTCGACCTCCAAAAGCGTGCTCACGACAGTTCTCCGCCCAGATAGGCTGCTATGACGGCTGGATTCCTCTGCACTTCGGCCGGAACGCCTTCGAACAGGTGCCGTCCATAGTCCATAACCATGATGTGATCGGCGACGTTCATCACGAGATCCATGTTGTGCTCGACCAGAATGACCGTGGTGCCGCTATTGCGCAGCGAGCGTATGCGATCCAGCAGGCTTTCGACCTCTGCCGCATTCAGGCCCGCCGCCGGCTCGTCGATCAACAAAAGTTGGGGTTTGGTCGCGAGCGCACGCGCAAGCTCGAGCATCCGCTGCTCGCCATAGGCCAGCGAACCCGCCTGCACCTGCATCCGCGCCGACATGCCAACGAAATCCAACAATTTTTCCGCCTGCTCGCGGCAGCGTTGCTGGTCTTCCGCAAAGACCGCGCCGTGCACAACGTATTGCCAGGCCGGAATGCTATGGTGGACGTGAAAACCGGCAATCACGTTCTCTAGAACGCTGAGCTGCTTGAACAGGCGGATCTTCTGGAAGGTGCGCGCGATGCCGAGGCGCACGCGCCGGTGCGCGGGCAGGTTCGACAGATCGGTGCCCTTGAAGGACAGCGAGCCGGCATTGGGCGGATAGACGCCGCTGATCAGGTTGAGCAGCGTCGACTTTCCCGCCCCGTTCGGCCCGATCACCGCGAAAATCGATCCAGCCGGAACAGCGAATGAAATGTCCTGCACCGCTTTCACGCCGCCGAAATTCTTGTGCAGCCCCTGCCCGTCCAGCAGCGGCTGCGCCATGGCGGCTGTGGCGGCTGCCGTGCTCATGGTGAGCGCCTCAAGCCGAATTTCTCGGCGACGACGCGGGCCGCCTGCGCGAGCCCGCCCGGCATGAACAGCACGACAAAAGTAAGGGCCGCGCCATAAACCACCAGCCGCAAGTCGCCAAAACCGCGCAGGACTTCCGGCAGGACCGTCAGGAGAATGGCGCCGAAGACCGGGCCGATCAGCGTACCCATGCCGCCGACGATCACCATCGAGAGAATGGTGAAAGCCTCTGACACGAAAAATGCATCCGGCACCAAAGTGCCGACAAAGCTTGCATAGAAACAGCCTGCGGCACCGGCGACCGCCGAGCCCACGCCGAAGGCGAAAACTTTCCAGGCCGCGCCATTGATGCCGAGCGAAGCGGCAGAAACCTCGTCCTCGCGGATCGCGGTCAGCGTCTCCCCGATCGGTGAGCGCACCAATTGGCTCAGCAGGATGTACGACAGGAAGGCAAAGCCCGCGACCAGGTAGAAGAACGCGGCGAGATTGCGGAAATCGGCAATCACCACGCCGCCGATCACGATCGAAGGCGGCGGCGCAATGCCGTAAATGCCGAGCGGCCCCTGCGTCAGGCTGATCCAGTTCAGCAGGATCTGGTGCACGATGACGGCAAAGCCGAGCGAGGCGATGGCCAGATAGTGCCCGCGCAGGCGCACCGCGAACAGCGAAAGAAACGTTCCGGCAATGCCGGCAAAAGCAACACCCGCGACGAACGCCGCCCAGAATGGAATCCCGAGCTTCACGATCAGCAGCGTCGAGACATAGGCGCCCAGCCCGTAAAACGCGGAATGCCCGAGGTTGAGCTGGCCAGCGTAGCCAAGAATGAAGTCGAGCCCGATCGCCAACAGGACGTTGATCGCACAGACCGTCAGATTGGTGCGCCAATAGGTGTCGTTGAAGATAAGCGGGAGGACGATAATGACGGCGATCGTAAGCGCGTATGCCAGCCACCGGGACCGCAGCGCCGTGCGCTGACCCGGCAAATGCTGCGCGAGCGCCGGGTCAGACATTTTCTTCGCGCCGCTCCGAAATGAGCCCGGTCGGCTTGATTGCCAGCATAAGCAACAAAAGCGCAAAAACGACGATGTCGATCAGGCCGGGGTCAAGAAATTGCGTGGTGTAGCTTTCGATCAGTCCGACGATGAGGCCTGCCAGAATGGTCCCTTCGACATTGCCGAAGCCGCCGATGATGACAATCGCGAAGGCCTTCACGATCACGGAGGTGCCGGCGAACGGCGTCAGGACCAGCACCGGGGCGAGCATGGCGCCGCCCATGCCGGCGAGCGCCGAGGCAATGACGAATGTCAGCATGATCAGATAGTTGGGATTGATGCCCATCAGGCCCGCGGTCTCGCGGTCCTGCGCCACCGCGCGCAGCGCCTTGCCGAGAAACGTGAACTTCATGAAGGCGTAAAGCAGAACGATCGTCAGCACCGAAACAATGATGATGATCACGTTCTGCCAGGACACGAAGATACCGGCGAACCGAATGACCTCGCTGCTGTACGTTGTCTCGAAGGCATACGGAATCGGCCCGAACCACGCGAGCATCAGGTTCTGCATCATCACCGACACGCCGATGGTAGCGATCAGAGGCAGCAGCTCATTCCCCTTGTGGCGCAGGGGCGTGAAAATCGACGCATTGATCAGCCAGCCGAGCGCGGCGCCGACTGCAAAGGCGACGGCGATGCTCAGGATGTAGCCGCCGCCGACCAGGTGCATGAAAAAATAAGCGGCGAAGGCCCCGAGCGTGACAAAATCGGCGTGCGCGAAATTGATCTGCACGAGCACGCCGTAGATCAGCGTAAGGCCTAGCGCCACCAGGACGTAGAGACTTCCGAGAACGACGCCGTTGATCGCCTGTTGCAAGACGATCGTTGTTGTCATTTTCGGATCAGTTCCACTTCAGGCTGGTCCACGACATGTCGGGCTTGGTTTCCATGTAGTGGATGGTGTCCATCTTGATGTTCTGGTTGGTCTTGTCGAACTCCACGCTGCCGGTGACGCCCGAATAATTTTTCGTGGCGGCAAGCCCGTCACGGATCGATTGGGCGTCCTTCCCGCCCCGTTTGACCACGTCTGCGATGAGCATGATCTGGTCGTAGGCGTGCGCATTCAGGTGCGTGGGATCGGCATTGTATTTTGCCTTGAACGCGGTTGCGAAGTTCTTCGCCACGTCACGGGTGTCGGTCGGGTCGAACTGCACGATGCGGATGTAGCCGAGCGCCGCCTTGCCGGCCTTCGCCTCGAAGCCGAAGGGCAGCCAGATCGTCCCGATCTGGATCGCATTGCCGCCGCCGCCTTTGGTGACGCCGGCCTGCGCCAGCGCCTGGGTGATTTTCAGCCCCTGGCCTTCAAGCGTGTAGGTCGGAATGACGTCGACCTTGCCGAGGCCGGCGACGCGGGTCGCAATCGCGGTGAAGTCGTTCACGTCGCGGCCGAAGCCGATCTCCGCCAGAACCTTGCCGCCGTTCTTGGTGAAGTTCTCTTTGAACACCTGCGCATTGCCGATGCCGGCATTGGTGTTCTCGAACAGCAGCACCGCGGTCTCCGCCTTGATGCGCTTTGACGCATTCTCCGCCAGGTTGACGCCCTGCATCACCTCATTCGGCATGATACGAAATGTCCACGGATTGCCTGGCTCGGTCACCTTGATCGACGACGAGCCGGCGTTGAGCAGCGGCACCTTGGCCTGCTCGACCACGGGCATCACCGCAAGCGTTGCGTCCGAGCACTCCTCGCCGATGATGACGTCGGGCTTGAACTGCTCGATCAGGCGCTTGGCGGCCTGTGTTGCCGGAAGCGGGCTGCAGCTCGAATCTTCGTACTGAACGACGAACTTGTAGCCATTGACGCCCGCCTTGTTGAGTTGCTCAAGCGCGAGCTCGACGCCCTGCTTGTCCTGGGCGCCGAAATAAGAGCCCGGCCCCGACATGGGAAACAGCGCGCCGATCTTGATGGTTTTGTCCTGCGCCTGTGCAGCTGTCATCAAAAGACCGACAGCTGCCGCGCTCACAACGAGAGTCCGCAATACCTTCATAGTGTCCTCCCCGCACAAAATTTCGTTGGGCCAAAGCCTATCAACCAATGGGTAATTCCGTAAAGCAACTTGCCGATGAGTGGCCAACGGCTGCGCAGAATAAGAGAGTTGGATTCTCTCACAAATTGGCGGTAACTCTCCGGCATGACGTCCCCCGAAAGCCCGCTCACCACCGACCTCTACGAGCTCAACATGGTCCAGGCCTATCTGGACCGTGGCGAGGATAAAGAGGCCGTGTTCGAGTTTTTCGTGCGCCGTCTGCCGGAACGGCGCGCCTTTCTCCTGGCCACAGGCCTCGACGATACCCTCGCCTATCTCGAAAGCTTGCGTTTCTCGTCCAGTGAGATTGACTGGCTGAAGAGCACCAAGCGCTTCCGCGCTAATCTCATCGATTATCTTGCTGCATTCCGTTTCACCGGCGACGCGCACGCAATACCGGAAGGCACCGTCTGCTTTCCCAACGAGCCGCTAATCCGCATCATCGCGCCCCTGCCGATGGCGCAGATCGTCGAGACGCGGCTCATCAACATCCTGCACTTCCAGACCATGATCGCCTCCAAGGCCGCACGCATGGTGCTCGCAGCGCCGGGGAAAATTCTCTCGGATTTCGGACTGCGCACCGCGCATGGCGCCGAGGCCGGTCTGTTTTCGGCACGTGCCAGCTATATCGCCGGCTTTTCCAGCGCCGCAAACGTGCTGGCCGGCGAACGTTACGGTATCCCGATCGTCGGCACCATGGCGCATTCTTTCATCCAGGTGCACGACGACGAGATGACCGCGTTTGAGAATTTCGCGCGCTCCCGGCCGGAAGGCGTAATCCTGCTGATCGACACCTACGACACCGAGGCCGGGGCGCGGAAAGTCGTCGAGCTTGCGCCGAAACTGAAGGCCGACGGCATTTCGATCCGCGGTGTGCGCATCGACAGCGGCGATCTGTCGGCGATGGCAAAGAAAGTTCGCGGCATTCTCGATGCCGGCGGTCTCAAGGACGTCATTATCCTGGTGAGCGGCGGCATCAACGAGGATGTCCTGCTGAAGATGGCGGCGGCCAAGGCGCCGATCGATGGTTTCGGCATCGGCGTCAATCTTGACGCCTCGATCGACGCGCCTTCGCTCGATTGCGCCTACAAGCTGCAGGACTATGCCGGCCGGCCGCGCCGCAAACTTTCCGAGGGCAAGCAGACCTGGCCGGGGCGCAAGCAGGTGTGGCGCTCGATCGATGCGCAAGGCCGCATGCGCGGCGACGTACTGTCGCTCGAAACCGACAAGCACGACGGGGAGGCTTTGATCGTGCCGGTGATGCGCGGTGGCAAGCGCATCGGACCGGCCCCCACACTCGCGCAAATTCGCGAACGCACCGCACGTGAGCTCGCGCGCTTGCCTGAGCCGTTGCGGCGGCTAGAGGCAGGAATCGCCTATCCCGTGGAAATCTCCGCGAAGCTCAAGGCGCTTGCGGCTGAGATCGATGCAAAGGCCGTACACCGGTAAGGAAACGGAACGCGCCTCGAGCTTCAATGGTTATCTTAAAGGCCATCGAGTCAGACCTTGATGTTGCGTCTTGTATCCGTCCTTCTCGTTCTTTTGGCGACGGCGCATGACTTGGCCGCGCAAGACGCTGCCGAAACATCCGATCCAGTCTTTCCAGCGAGCGATGACAAAACGAGCCGGCAGGCTCAGCAATCGATCTGCCTCCTGGTCGAATCGGCGGCACACGCCAACGAGCTGCCGACCGAATTTTTTGTCCGATTGATTTGGCAGGAAAGCCGTTTCCGCGCTGGAGCGGTCGGACCGCGGACCCGAAGCGGCAAGCACGCTCTCGGAATCGCACAGTTCATGCCCGGCACGGCGGCCGAACGTAATCTGCTCGACCCTTTTAACCCAATAGAAGCGTTGCCGAAGGCAGCCGAGTTCCTCAAAGACTTGCGTAGTCAGTTCGGCAATCTTGGGCTCGCGGCAGCCGCCTACAATGCAGGGCCCGGCCGGGTCCGGGCGTGGATGGCGGGCACGGGCTCGATGCCCTCCCAGACGCGAGCCTATGTGATGGCAGTGACCGGCAATTCCATTGACGAGTGGGCAGCAGGTCGCGACGTAAAAAGCAAAAGTGACGGCGTGGGGTGTTTAACACTGATGGCAAGGCTCAAGGAGCCGCCAACGACCTTCCTGGGAGCTCTTCAGCAACGTGTGGTGGCGGGCGCGATTCAACCTTGGGGCGCCATTCTTGGTGCACACCAATCGCGCTCGGAAATCCTGGACCGCTATGCGGCGCTCCAGCGAAAGTTCGCAGCAGCGCTGGCCGGGCTGGATCCGATCGTATTTGAACGTACGCGCGGTGGGCTGCCTCGTTATCAAGTGAGGGTTGGTGCCGACTCACGGCAGGACGCAAACGACATTTGCAAAAAAATTCATCTTGCCGGAGGCGACTGCGTCGTTCTGCGCAATCCGGGCAGCTAGACGCGTTTGTGTCGTGAGGTCAAAAAGCTTTCCAAAGGTAAGCAGACCTGGCCGGGCCGCAAGCAGGTGTGGCGCACTCACTTTTATCTTCCCAATTTGATCTGGCGCAATGTCGGCAAAACGGCAGCGTGGAATCATGTCAAAGTAGCGAGGAGGAATGATCATGACAAAACTTCCTTACCTCCGAACCATGTTCGCGACCTGCATGCTGTTCCAGGTGATCTTTGTCCTGTGCGTGCTGTTGTGGCTCGTCGATCCGAACCTCAAAGGACACTACCTGCTGCCTGCGATCTTTCCGAACTTCACGCTGCTGACGATCGGAAGCTTCATCTACGGCTTCATCGCAAGCGGCATCTACGGCTGGATTGTCGCGATCACGTTCGTGTTCTTCTACAATCTCTGGCCGGCTTTCGTTGCGCTTTTCGTGCCGCAATCAACAGCGGCCGCATTGACGCGTTAGGGTCCGCAACGGGCCGCCTGTCAGATCAAAGGAGCGTTGCCATGAATGCGAGAAGCAAGATCATTTCCATGTGCCTGCTGCTAAGCGTGGCCGTAGGCCCCGCGATCGCACAGGGAACTGGGGCCGGCCAGGGTCACGAGCACGATTCCGCCCAAGGCACCGCCCAGGGCACAGATCGTGGGATGATGCGCGGCCGCATGATGGGCGGGGGCATGATGGGTCACGGTATGATGGACCGTATGGGCGGCGAGATGAATTGCCCGATGATGGGCGGGATGATGCAGGGGCGCATGGCCGATGCCGGAATGACCGGCCTGTTCGGAACACGTGTCATACCCAAGCTGAAGTTGTCGGCAGACGATGTGCGTGGCTATTTGACCGAACAGATCGATCGCCTCGGCAACAAGCGGCTGAAGGTCGGCAAGGTCGACGCCGACACCGCGGCCATCACCGCCGAGATCGTCACGGTCGACAATTCCCTCGTGCAGCGGGTGAAGGTCGATCGCAGCAGTGGCAATATTACGTACGAAAATTAGAGCCGATACGCTATTGCTGCGCGGCGGCGGCAGCTACGAGACGGCAGTAGCCCAGACTGATCGAACGGCGATTAGCGCGTCACATGTTATTCGGGGCCCGCTCGATACCCGTGGATGAGCGACAGCGTTCGAGCTCATCCGTCAATCGGGCTATTTTTCGCTCCGCAACCTCGCGCTCGCTTTGGAGCAGCGCCTCGAGAACCTGAATGCGTTCGTCGAGCTTGCCGCGGACGTCCTGGAGATGCTTGACCTGCATCTCCCGGGTCTCGGCCATGGCTTCCGTGTTCTTGATTTTGCTTTGCCAGAAAGATGCCTGCTGATTGCTCCGTCTTTTTTCGCCGTGGACGCTGGCCACGAGCTTGAAACGCTCCGCCGCAGCCGCCACCAGCTCCGAGTTCAGGTCGCCGATCTGCTTGAGCGCTGCCGCGGTGTTTGCTTTTTGCGCGTCGAATGCCGCCATCCTGTCCGCGAGCTTGTCCACTTCCCGCCGAGCTCGCGCGAGCTGTTCGCGCAATTCGGTCCTGTCGTTTTCCAGGCTGGAAATTTCGTCTTGCGCTGCGGCGGTGTCCATCCGTTGTTGCGCCGCCGCGCTACGCAGGTTCGAAACGGTCAGTTTAAGTTGATTTATCTCTTCGTGCGCAGCCTCCAGTTCGGCAGCCTGCCGGCTTTGCACATTGTAGAGTTCGAGTACTTCGGTGAGACGCAGATTTAGTTCCAGCGATTGTTTCGCGATTGTATCTTCGAGCGTCCTGATATCCCTTTGCGGAGCATCGAATGATGCCGGCAAAAACTCTCCCGCGGGATCAAAGGCAGGTTCAATAAATTTCATAAGCGAGCGCTTCCTGTTGTAGCGACGAAAAACGCGCGTCGTAAGGAGTACAGGAACGCCGGCAAAGCGGACGAATCACGCTCGGCAATGCCGGAGCGAACTTCGGGCGGGACCGCTTAATCATCGGTTAATTGGTGCGGTAGCCGACCATGAATTGGAAAGGCCGCCTCGCTGCGGCCTCTCAGTTCGATATCGATCTGATGTCCGGGGCTTATGATAGCGAAGCTTTCACCCGGTCGGGCGAGAACGGCACCCTGCGAATCCGCACGCCGGTTGCATCGAAGATGGCGTTCGCGATCGCCGCCGCCACCGGTCGAATCGACGGTTCACCTGCGCCGGTCGGTGCGAGCTCCGGATGGTTGATCAGCACCACGTTCACCTCGCCCGGTGTTTCGGTGATATCGAGAATTGGATAGCTCACCCAGTCCACACTGGTCACGGCCTTGCTGTCGAAGGTGACTTCTTCCCACAAGGTGCGGCTGACACCCTGAACAATGTTGCCCTCGATGCACTTCACGAGTCCATCGGGATTGATGATTTGCCCGCAGTCGTGCGCCACCGTGAATTTGCGTGCCCAGATTTTCCCGGTCGAGCGATCGACGTCGACCTCGGCGACGATTGCGACGCGGGTGCCGTTACGTTGCGCGTAGGCGACGCCACGCCCGGATACCGTGTTTCCGGTCTGATCGCGCCGGGGCGATGGCCGCGACTGCCACCCGGATTTTTCGACAACCGCCTTGAGCACCGCGATGTCGCGTGTGTCTTTGGTATGCCGTAGTCGCAATTCGATCGGATCCATATTCAGCGCAGCGGCCACTTCGTCCATGAACGACTCGCTCGCGAAGTGAATCTGCGGCCCAACCGGATCGCGCAGATGCGCCGTGCGCAGCGGTGATGATCGATCGAGCAAGGGTGGGATGGTTTCCCAGCCGGCCCGCTTGTTTTCGAAGGCGTAGGATTCGGCGGGGATGCCGAAACCGTCGCCCGATTTGAGGCCGTCGCCGCGCATTTGCCCGGCCAGCGTGTCAAATGGCTTGCTGCCGTTGGTATTTACGTCGATGCGCGAGAACGCCTTGCTCATGAATTCGTAGGCGATGACCTGACCCGAGGCATCGATCGCCGCACGGGCCTTGTGAACGGACGCCGGGCCTTTTGGATCCCAGCCGGTGCCTTCGTTCCGCATGTATTGCACGCGCACAGGTTTGCTGACGGCTTTCGCCAGCAGGGCCGCATCCATGGCCGCGTCATCGGCGTCGTTGCGGCCGTAACATCCGGGGCCGGTCTTCCAAACCACCCGGACGCTTTCAAGCGGCACGCCGAGGATCGCCGCGAGGCCTTGTTGCTGGAAGTGCGACTTTTGCGTGCCCGACCAGCACGTGACCTGCCCATCCTTGATTTCGACCAGAGCGCAGGCCGGACCCATGCTCGCGTGTGACTGGAACGGCCATTCGTATTCTGCTTCGACTATTTTCGCGGCCTGTTTGAACGCTTCATCGACATTGCCGTTTTCTTTCTGGATTTCGCGCTTGCGCACGCTGGCCTTGCGGATGTGATCGTAAAGTGCGGCCTGATCCGGGAACGGCGGCGGTGCATCCGACCATTCGACCTTGAGCTTTTGCGCCGCCTGAATGGCGTCCCATTCCCTGTCGGCGACCACGCCGAGGAATCCTTTGTCCCACACCACCTGGACGCCCGGGATGTCCTTGACCGAGCTTTCGTCCACCTTCACCGGCACGCTGCCGGCCACCGCTGGCCGGATCATGCGCCCATGCACCATGCCAGGCAGCTTCACGTCTGTGGCGAAGTCCTCCTGGGCGAAGACTTTTGGCGCGACGTCTTCGCGCTTGATCGGCTGGCCGACGATTTTGTGTGCGCTTGGTTTCTTCGGCTGCGCCTTGCCCGGCGCATAAAGCGGATTGCCATATTGCTTGTTCCAGTCCAGCTGAACGTTGAAATATTTTCCGCCGATCAGCTGCGCGTAGGAAATGCGCTTGGCCTTGTCGTCGCTTGCGCTCACCACGCCGTCATTAACAACGAGCTTTTCGACCGGTATCGATAGCTGGCTTGCCGCCATCTCGACCAGCACGCGGCGCGCTTCCGCCGCGGCCGCGCGCATCTGCTTGCCGCCGTTCTGGATGCCGGTGGAGCCGGAGGCGCCGCCCTGGTTCACCGTCACGGCCGTGTCGGCCATGATGACCTTGACGCTTTTGAACGGCACGTCGAGTTCTTCGGCCACGATCTGACCGATGGCAACAAAAAGTCCGTGCCCCATGTCCATCTTGCCGAAGAAAGCGGAGACGGTGCCGTCTGCGTTGACCGCGATGTACGAGGACAATTGATCGGGAGTCAGGGGTGGCTTGATGCCCTGCGCGTGAGCCTTGCCGATCGACACGACGGTCTCAAAGGATATGCCCGCGCCGATTGAGACGACCAGCGCGCCACCGCCGAGCAGGACGGAGCGGCGGGTGAGAGACGACATTTGCTCGTGTTTTGTCATGATGCCCCCTCATCCCATCATTTCGGCGGCACGCTTGACCGCTTTCAGAATACTGATGTGGGTGCCGCAACGGCACTTGAGACCGGAGAGCGCCTGCTTTATTTCAGCCTCGGTTGGCTTTTTCTTGTCGCGCAGGAAAGCGGCGGCCGTCATGAGCCAGCCGTTGATACAGTAGCCGCATTGCGGCACCTGTTCCTCGATATAGGCGGTCTGCAGCGGATGTGGTTTTTCCGGCGTCCCCAGGCCCGCGAGCGTGGTGATCTTGGCGTTGCCGACGGAAGACATGGTCGTGACGCATGAGTACGTCGGTTTGCCGTCAAGATGCACGGTGCAGGCCCCACATTGCGCCAGGCCGCAACCGAAATGCGGATTGTTGAGCCCGATACTGTCGCGCAAGGCATAGAGCAGCGGCATGTCAGGATCGGCGGCGACCGAATGGACCGTGCCGTTGACGGAGAGGGTGAATTTTTGCGTCATGCGGGTCGCTTTCCCGGGGCTGGAGCGGTTCTGTCGAGGACGTCGCGGCCGTCGTTAGCGGCGTTATGAAAACAAAGCCTAGACACGAAAGCTCAGGTTTGAAACCGCAAAAAGCGTAAAAGTTCCGCGACAGATTGCAGACTTCTCAGCCTGTCATTTCGCCGCCTTTGCAAGCTGGACCACCCTCGCCCATTTTACCTCTTCACGGTCGATATCGATGGCGTACTCTTCCGGCGTACTCGGATTAGCAACGGCTCCGTCAGCCGCTATCCGTTCCTTCACATCGTCCGCATTAAGCGCTGCTCTCAGCGCCCGATTGAGTTTTATGAGCACCGCATCAGGCGTGCCGGCCGGAGCAATCAGCCCGTAGCGTTGCTCGGCCTCGAAGCCCTTGAGGCCCGCCTCCTCCATTGTCGGAACGTCGGGCAACATCGGCGCGCGGCTCAGCGCACATGTACCAAGAGCACGCAAGGTGCCGGCTCTAATGTTGCCGATCGTCGGCGGAAGGCTGCTGAATATCATCGATACATGTCCGCCGAGCACGTCGTTGATCGCCGGACCAGCGCCCTTGAATGGGATATGGGTGAGAGTGATGCCAGCCTGATCGGCAAACATGACCCCTGTTAAGTGGTTTGTCGTGCCAGCGCCCCCGGAGCCGTAGGTGAAGGCTTGCGGATTGGTCTTGGCTTGCGCAATCAGTTCCTGGACGCTTTGCGCCTTAACCGCAGGTCCGACCACGAGAATGATTGCACTCTTGGCAATCATTCCGACCGGCGCGAAATCCTTGCGCGGGTCATAGCCCGCATTCTCGATGGCCGTCGGAGCCATGCTCAGCGTTCCGGTACTGCCCATGGCGATCGCGTAGCCATCGGCTGCCGCTTTTGCGAGTTGCCGCGTACCGAGCGTTCCGCCGGCACCGGGCCGATTTTCGACGATGACCTGCTGGCCAAGCGACTGGGTCATCTTCTGGGCGATGATCCGTCCAATGGTGTCATTGCCACCACCGGGAGCCTGAGGAACGATCAACGTGACCGGCCGGGAAGGATAATCGTCGGCCAATGCAGTCTTCGCGAACGGCATCGCCACCGCGCCGCCGACAAGAGCAATGAATCTTCGACGTTTCATGTGACTGCCTCACTCGATCACGTCGTCGGCACGGGACAGCAATGATGGCGGCACGGTCAGCCCAAGGGCCTTAGCGGCCTTGAGATTGATAACCAATTCGAATTTCGTTGGCTGCTGAACCGGCAGGTCGAAGGTTTTCTCTCCTTTGAGGATCCGCGCCGTCAGAATGCCGCCTTGCCGATAGGCGTTGGGAATATTCGTCCCGTAGCTGATCAAGCCTCCTGCGTCGGCTGATTCACGAAAGGGATAAATCGCGGAAATTTTGGCATGCGAAGCGAACTTCGCGAACTGCTCGCTGCGTGAGACGTAAAATGGATCGGAGCCAACCAGCAATGCGTCCGGTCGATTCCCGGCGAGAACCTTGAACGCTTCATCCAGTTCGGCCGCCGTGGTCGCGTTCGAGGTCGTGATGTTGAAGCCATTGACCTGGGCCGCCGCCTGAACCTCCCTGATCTCCGGCACGGCGTCCGGACTGTTCGGATTGACGATCATCGCAATATTGGTGGCCTTGGGCAGAAGCTCGCGCAATATTTCCAAACGCTTCTGCGCAAGCGGCCCGGTGATCAATGTGATTCCGGTCGCATTGCCGCCGGGCCGGTTGAAACTTCCAACCAGTCCGGCCGCAACCGGGTCGAAACCCACGACAAAGACGATCGGTATGCTTGTCGTTGCAACTTTCGCAGCGAGCGCGGCTGGCGGCGAACCTGCAAAGATGACGTCCATGCGCCGTCGCGCCAAATCCCCCGCCATCCCCGACAGCCGCTCATATTGGCCATTCGCATGCCGATATTCGATCAAAACATTCTGGCGCTCTACAAAACCTGCCTCGCTTAAACCTTTCCGGAAGGCCGCAACGAGCGGGACCGTAAATTCCGCAGACGCGCTATGAAGCCAGCCGACGACCGGCGTGCGGTGCTGCTGCGCACGAGCCAAGCCCGGCAGCACAAATGGAGCGCTGCCCAGCACCTTGATGACGTCGCGTCGTTTCATTTCCGCCCCGCTTGGACAAACCATATCTGCTGAAGCCGGGGCACTGGAAGGGGCAACAGCGGACTCGCTGTGCTACTTTTCGCTACAATGTACGCCAGGCGATGAAGGCCTTACAGGAGCGAAGCGAGCCGGATGGAATTGCCGTCGGAAGAGGAAATGCGCGATCGCCTGCTAGGCGACTTGCGATAAGAGAATTCCAACGGCGGCGGTGGCCGCTACGGTCGCGGCAAAAAGGCCGACTCTGGAAAGAAGTGTCATGACCGTCAGCCTTCCCTTGGCGCGCAGGACTATGTCAGGCACCGGCCTATCACGCGCGGCCGCGCCGGTTCAGCGACAGAACTGAATGCCGGCTCGCAGCCGACTGGCACAGACACCGGCAACGGCAATGTTTCGTTAGACTTCGTGCTGGCCGGTTTGACCGGACGCGCCGGATTCACCGGAAGGCGGTCACCTTTATCGATGCGATTGACGTTGATAGATGGGCGAGATGCCGCAGCATTCGGAGCCGTCGCCGCGCAGACGACCGAAGCAATAGTGCAACTCAGAAACACCGCAGCAACGACTTGCTTCAGACTGCAACCGAAGATCTCCGACATGGCGCGCGCCCTTAGGCCGCCCCGTCCTGGGAGGAACTATTCCGCGCTGCACGGGTGAAATCGAGTTGGACTGTGGTCCAATCCGGCGCACGTGCGATTGGACCAAGGTCCAATGCGCAAGATCGAAATCACGCGGCGCGGAAACGGACGTTGCGCTGAGAGCCTATCCCCGCCCCGCACGGTTCCAGCCGCGCGCGCCTTCGCCATACACTTCGTGACCTTTGTCAGCGACGACGACGGTATCCTCGAGCTTGATGAAGCCGCGCGCGGGATGCATCAGCGTGGTCTCGACCGATACCACCATGCCGGCTTCCAGCGGCTCCTTCGCGTATTCGCTCGGATAAGGCACCGGGCCGCGATCGGTCAGACGCGGCGCTTCGTGGCTCACCATGCCCATGCCGTGCGCGAGAAATTCCATGTGATTGTTGTGCTTTGACTTCTGCACCAGCGGCGCCGCGGCGGCGTAGATCTCACCGCCGATCATCCCGGCGCGGATCGGCTTCATCGCCGCGCGCTGGATCGTCTCGATCTCGTCCAGGAGATCCACAAGCTCGGCGTCGGGCTCACCCTGGATCGCCATGCGGCAGACGTCGCCGATATAGCCCTCGTAGTTGCCGCCGGAATCGATCGACATGATCTCGCCCTTCTCCCATTTCTGGTCGGAGGGGGCGCGGTTCATGCTGGTGCCGCAGGTGATCAGGCAATATTCGAAGGTGAGCCCGCGATTGGTCTCCTCGCGGCGCAACGCCTCGACCACGTCGGCCTTGCTGGTGCCGGGCTTGCTCGCCGCAATGACGGCCTGCATCGAGTCGATCACCGCCTCGGAGGCGTATTTCAGCAATTTCAATTCTTCGGGCGACTTCTTCACGCGCTGACGCTCGAGCACGTAGAGCGCATCGACCCATTCGGCATCGGGAAACGCCGCGCGCAGCACCTGCGAGGCATCGTAAGGCAGGAAGCCGAACTCGGCGGCGATGCGCTTGGGCTTCAGTCCGATCTTGCGCATGTGATCGACCGCCTTCTGCATGGCGTCAACCGTGCCCCAGGTGTTGGTCTGGGTTTCAGGCGTCCACATCGGATTGAGCTCGCGCTGGAATTTCTCCAGGCGGTGGCCTATGTAGGCTGCCTTCTCGGGCGCGCCTTTCGGGTAGACCAGCACCGGCAGATAGCGGGTGATGCCGGTCGCATCCATGTAATCAAAAAAGTCTGCGCGATGACCGCCGAGCAGATATTGCACATTGTGCTTGGAGGTCGCCAGCACCACGTCGATGCCGGCCTCGTCCATCAGGCGGTCAAGACGATGATGATCGAAAGGGATCGCAAGTCCTTTGGCCGGCTGAGTGTTGACGTTCACAACGCACCTCCATGAAGTCCTGATTCAACCGAAGCCTAGGACCAGAGTTCCCTGCTCGCAAGCCGGGCTCCTTCGCTCAACGCTTCCAGCTTCGCCCACATCAACGACGGATGCACGCGCCGATGGAAAGGCCCCTGCGCAAAGCCGCAATCGGTGCCGGCGATCACGTTTTCGCGGCCGACAGCACGCGCGAGGCGCGTAATACGCTCGGCCACCAGCTCGGGATGCTCGACGACATTGGTGGCGTGGCTGATGACGCCCGGAATCAGTACCTGCCCTGCGCCGAGCTTTGCCTTTTTCCATACCTGCCATTCGTGTTCGTGGCGCGGATTGGCCCCCTCGATGACATAGGCCCCAACCTTCACCTTAAGGATCAGGTCCACGATCTCCCTGAGCGGAACGTCGCTGGTGTGCGGTCCCGGCCACGAGCCCCAGCACACGTGATAGCGGATGCGGTCGGCCGGCAGTCCCTCGATCGCGTGATTGAGAATGTCGACCTGCCTTGAGAGCCACGCGCGATAATCGGCAAAGCTTGCCGGCGGCACCATGCGGTCGTAGGTCACCGCACTGCGCGCATCGTCGAGCTGCAACAGGAACCCGGCATCGACGATCATCTTGTATTCGGTGCGCATGGCGTCGGCGATCGCGGTCTGCAGCTCCTCGTCGCTCTTGTAGTACTCGTTCTTGCGGTCGGGGATCACGCTCGCCGGCGCGGCAACAGGAAGAAACGCCTCTTCCACCTTCACGGTCTTGAGCGCGGCCTTGAAGTTGTCGATATCGCGCTGCAGCTCGGCTCGCCCGGTATATTTGATCGGGCCGACGCAGACGGCATCGGTCGTGGTCGCAACGCCTTCCCTGGCGTCGAGCTCGGCATAGAACTCGGCGAACTTGGTGCGATCGGCGCCGCGTTTGAACGGATTGGCGGCCTCCTGCTTGATTGGCCGCCGCTCGAAACCGGACAGGCGCTCGAGCGCGTATTGCGCCCAGCTGATTGACTTGCCGAACTCGCCATCGCTGACGACGTCGATGCCGGCATTCGCCTGCTGGCGCACGATCTCGGACACCGAGTCCGTCAGGCACTTCTGATAGGCCTTGTCGTCGTAAGGCTTGCCGCCCTGCTTGACACGCAGGAACTCCTGCAGCGGCTGCGGACGGATCAGGCTGCCGACATGCGTTGCGAGGATACGATGGGTGCCGCGTTTCATGCGCGCTCTATGCCTTCCGCGTGCATGAAAGGCAACGTTGGGCAGTTGCCCAGTAATACGTCATGGCCGGGCATAGCCGTTCGAAGACGGCATGCGCGGGCATGACGACGGTGGCTACGCCTTCACAACGCCGAACAGCCTATTCGGCGCTTCTGCCTTGGACCTCAGATGCGTGTCGGTCGTCGGGCTTCTTGAAGTACATGCACCATTTTGGTCTGGAGCCCTCTTCTGAGCCGGAGGAACATTGGGTCTTGCAGGCTTCACTGACGCATCCCATCAGCGAGCTGTTTTCATTCGTTTCTGTTTTGGATGCCTCGGCTCTTGCCAGCGAGGACCCGGGTGGAACCGGTTTGGTCGGCGTCACGATTGGCTCGACCGGTCCCGCCTGCTTGACTGGTCTGTCTCGGTCGAAATTTCCGGTCTCCGCGCATCCCGCGAGAGCCACGGCAAGAAGTGCAGCGAATGGCCAACTCATCTTGCTTCCCCCTCGTCCAAGGTGAGGCCACATCCTGCCGCATCATGCGCTCAAGGCCGGCGGTAAAAGAAATGACACTTAAGAGGAAGGTTGCTGATCAGTTAATTTAAATTGGCTCGAATGCGGCGGACTTCGTGTTTTACGCCTTCACTACGCCGATCAGCTGCTCGAGCTTGGCCGGGTCCTTGCGCAGAACATCGCTCGCGCCGTCATAGACGATGCGGCCGCGGTCCATCACCACCGCGCGCGGGGAAATATCGAGCGCAAGTCGCGTGTTCTGCTCGACCAGCACGATGGCGAGGCCGCTCGACTGCGTCAGCCGTTTCACCGCGCGCGCCAATTCCTCGACAATGACCGGCGCCAATCCTTCCGACGGCTCATCCATCAAAAGAACCGTCGGATTGCCGATCAGCGCGCGGCCGATCGCCAGCATCTGCTGCTCGCCGCCCGACAGCTGATTGCCGCGGTTGTCGGCGCGCTCAGCCAGGCGCGGGAAAAGCTCGAATACGGTCTCGAGCGTCCACGTCCCTGGCCGCGCGGCGACCTCGAGGTTTTCCCGCAGCGTGAGCGAGGGAAAAATCTCGCGCTCCTGCGGCACGTAGCCAAGCCCTGCGCCAACGCGGCGGTACGTCACCATCCTCGAGATGTCCGTTTCGTGCAGCGAGAGCTTGCCGCCGTGCAGCGTGGTGTGGCCCATGACGGTCGCGAGCAGCGTGGTCTTGCCGACTCCATTACGCCCGATGATCGACACTGTCTCGCTGGCGCCGAGCGCGAAGCGGATGTCCTCCAGCACAACGGTTTCGCCGTAACCGGCGCGCACGTCTTCGAGATTGAGCGCCCATCTAGCCATGGCGGCCTCCGCGATGGCCTTCCTGACCGAGATAAACGGCCTTCACCTGCTCGTTGTTCATGATCTCGTTGGGCGTGCCTCGCGTGAACACCGCACCCTGCACCAGCACGGTGATTTCCTTTGCGAAGCGGAAAACGACGTCCATGTCGTGTTCGATGATCAGCACCGCGATATCGGGGTCGAGCGCGGCCACCACGTCGAGGATGAGATGACTTTCCGACGACGGCACGCCCGCTGCCGGCTCGTCGAGCAGCAGCACGCGCGGCTTCTGGGCGAGCGCGATGGCAATCTCCACCAGGCGCTGGCGACCATAGGGCATTTCGCGCACCGGCTTCAGCGCATCGTCCACCAGCCGCAGCGAATCGAGATGATCGAGTGCCTCGTCCATAACGGCCCGGCTGCTGCCGACCGCCCGCCACATATTGTGGGCATGGCCGTCGCGCTCGCTGATGCACATGCCGATGTTTTCTAGCACCGTGAGCCCGCGAAACAATTGATTGATCTGGAAGGTGCGCGCGAGACCGCGCCGCGCGCGTTCCGCCTGGCTTACGTTCGTTATGTCCTCGTCATTGAGGGTCACGCGGCCCGAATTTGGCTTGAGCGCGCCGGTGATCAGGTTCACCAAAGTCGTCTTGCCGGCGCCATTGGGACCGATGAGCGCGTGCCGCGCGCCCCGCTCGAGCGTCAGATTGACGTCGCGCGTCACCGGCAGCGCGCCGAATGCCCGGTTCAGGTTCTCCACCTGCAGCGCGGCGCTCATGACTTCTTCCTTTCGGAGAAGTATTTGCCGATGTTCTCGAACACGCCGAGCACGCCGCGCGGCGCGAACAATACCGCAAGCACCAGCACCAGACCGATGCCGAACTGCCAGAATGTCGGGCTCAGTTTCGAGAAATAGTCTTCGAGCACCATGTAGACCGCAGCTCCGACAAAGGCGCCGTAGAGCCGACCGGTGCCACCGAGGATCAGCATCACCATCACCTTGGCGGAATTGTCGAAGTCGAAGACCGTCAGCGTGACATAGGCATTGGTCTGGGTGAACAGCGCGCCGGCGACGCCGGCAATCGCCGCGGCGATCGTGTAGACCGTCACCAGCCGCCGGTGCACCGGCGAGCCGATCGCATGCATCCGCCGCACATTCTCGCGGATGCCGGTCAACGCCTGCCCGAAGGGCGAATAGACGATCTTGCGGACAAAGAAGAACACCACCACCAGGACCGCAAGGACATACAGGTAATATGTATGGCCATAGAGGTCGTAGTCGAACACGCCGAACAGCGGCTTGAACATCAGCCCCGGCAGGCCGTCATAACCGCCCGAAATGTCCGAACGCAGGTTGCCGGTCTCCTGCAGCAGGATGGCGGTTGCGAGGGTCAGCATCAGCAGCGTGAGGCCGCGATAGCGCAGCAGAAACCAGCCCGTGATGAATCCAACGAGGCCGGCCATAATCGCGGCCGCGAACAGCCCGCTGATCGGCTCGCTCCATCCCAGGCGCGCGGCGGCAAGTCCAACCGTGTAGGCGCCGACCCCGAAGAAGGCGGCATGGCCGAGCGTCACGATGCCGGCATAGCCGAGGATGAGATCGAGCGAGAGCGCGAACATCACCATCACCAGCACCTGGCTACCGAAGGTCAATCGCTCCGGGAAAATGAAATAAACGGCGATGGCGGCGAGCCACGGCAGCGTTTCCGCGAGGCGAAAGCGGTGACGCTTGAGCAGATATTCTGCCGCGCGGTCGCGCGCTTCGGAGCGGCCCGTCGTGCCGATGGTCTCACTCGCGGCCATAGAACCCCGCAGGCTTGACCAGAAGGACAGCGACAGTCACCGCATAGACGAAAAACCCACCGGCATCGGAGAACAGGTATTTCCCGCCCGTGTCGAATACGCCGATCACAAGCGCCGCCACCAGCGTGCCCTTCAGGCTGCCGAGGCCGCCGACCGCGACCACGATCAGGAACAGCACGAGGTAAAGAACGGCAAAGCTCGGCGACAGACCGAGCAGCTGGATGGCAAGTCCCCCGCCGAGCGCGGCCAGGCCCGATCCCACCGCGAAGGTCAATGTGAACAGCAGGTCGACATTGATCCCAACCGACTCCGCCATGCGCCGGTTGTCGACAGCCGCGCGGATCTTGGCACCGATATTGGTGCGCTCGAATGCGTACCAGAGCACGGCAATGAGCACGACGCCGAGCGCGATCAGAAACGCGCGATAGCTCGGGAAATTGCGGAAACCGAGATTGACGTCGCCCTGCAGCCAGTCCGGCAGCGGCACCGATTTCGGAATCGGCCCATACAGATAGGTCGCGGTCGCGATCGCCATGAAGGCAAGACCGATGGTGAGCAGCACCTGCTCGAGATCGGTGGATTTATAGAGCCGGCGATAAAGGCCGCGCTCGAACACGACACTCGCTGCGCCGACGACAACCGCCGCAATGATGAGCGAAGGCACAAAACCGACGCCGAGCGTGCGCGTGAGGGTAACCACGATGTAACCGCCCGCCATCGCGAAGGCGCCATGCGCCAGGTTCACGAAGCCCATCAGCCCCATCGTGATCGAGAGGCCGACGGAGGTAATGAACAGGAACATCGCGTAAGCGAGGCCGTCGAAGAGGATGCTGACAGCAATGATCGCGAATTGCGGCACGAGCCCCACCTCGTGTTGAAGAAAACGCCGCCGCGCCTTTTATGCGCGGCGGCGCCGGTATGTGTCAATGAAAGTGCTGGTCAGGAACCGCAGCGACCGAGCTTCAATTCCTTGCACTCATCCTTCACCGCCTTGGTGGTACCAAGCACCTTGACGCCAAGCTTGCCGTCTGGCTTGCGGATGACTTCCATGGCGTACTCGTTCTGCACGATGTCACGGGTGGCCGCGTCGATCGCGACCGGGCCGCGCGGACCGTTGGTGGTCCAGCCCTTCATCGCATCGATCACCTGCTGACCGTCAGTGACCTTCCCGTTGAGCTTTTTGATTGCATCGAAGATGGCGTGCATGGTGTCCCAGCCGGCCGCCGACATGAAGTCCGGATAGGAGTCCTTGCCATAGGCTTCGTGCCAGGCCTTGTTCAGTTCCTTGTTCTGGGGATTGTCGAGATCGACGGCGTAGTTGCCCATCACGATGGTGCCGATGGCGGCATCGCCCATGTCCTGCAGCTTGTTGTCGGGGATGAGGTCCATCGGCCCGATCAGCTTGACGCCGGCCTTGCGCATGCCGAGCTCGCCATAGGCCTTCGTCACGCCGGTCGCGTGCGCGCCGGAGGGAATGAAGACATACATGCAGTCAGGCTTGGCATCCTTGATGCGCTGGAAGAACGGCGTGAAGTCCGGCACCTGCACCGGGCTGCCCATGGGGATCGCTTCGGTGATCTTGCCGCCGGCTTTCTCGAAACCGGTCTTGAATGCTTCGGTCGAGTCCTTGCCCGGCGGGAAGTCGGTATAGGCCATCGCCGCTGTCTTGCAGCCGATCTTGTCGTGCGCAAAGGCGCCCATCGGATAGCCGTGGTGCCACATGCTGAACGACAGCCGCACGACGTAAGGCGACAGATTGGTGATCCACGCGGTGCCCGCATTGGCAATCACCATAGGCACCTTGGCCTGCGTCATCACCGGCGCCAGCGCGATCGCTGACGGCGAGAAGACGAACCCGGTGAGAATTTGCACCTTGTCGTTGGTGATCAGTTCAGTCGCGACCGTCTTGGCCTGCGCGCCGGTCGGCGGGCCTTCGTCACGCTTGATGATCTCGACCTTGTGCGGTGCAATGTCCTTGGCGTGCAATTTGATGTAGAGATCGAAAGCCTTGTCGATCTGGTGACCGAGGTCGGCATTCGCTCCGCTGAACGGAAGCACCACACCAATCTTGATGGTCTCGGCCTGGGCTGACCCGCCCACCGCTAAGGCCAAGGCGGCTACTCCGAGCCAGCCAAACTTGCGCATCTCATCCTCCTACAGACTTGAATTTGTTTGAGATCCCACTGATCCATGGGCCCGCCCTGCGGCCCACTCGCGCCTATGTGGACTATTTTGAAGCCGCCGGTCAATCGGCAACGGCGTTACCTTGCGACGCAGGGATTTTACATTATCGGAGACGACGACGCCTGATCAGGCGGCGCTTTTGGTGCCAATTGCACCGACCGAGCTCGCGGACGCCGCTTCGAACTTCTTGCGGTCACCGGCCATATCGAGCGATGCAATTTCGACACGATTGCGCCCGCGCTCCTTGGCGTAATAAAGCGCATGATCGGCCTGCGCCAACAGCTCGGTCACGTCGAGCGTCCGCCCCATGCAGTGCACCAAGCCGATGCTGACCGTACCGCATACCGGGAGGCCGTCGACCTCCTCCGCCATCTGGGCAAAGGTCTCGCGAATGCGCTCGGCAACGGCCACCGCCTTCTCGCGGCTGGTGTCGGCGAGCACTGCGGCGAATTCCTCACCGCCAAGCCGGCCGACGAGATCGGATCCACGCATCGACTTGCGGGCCGCCTCGGTGAAGATTTCCAGCACGCGGTCGCCGACCGCATGGCCGAAGCGGTCATTGATCGACTTGAAGTGGTCGAGATCAATGACCAGGAACGCCGTCGGACGCGGATTGGTGAGGTGCAGTTTCGCCAGCATGGACGCGTCCTGCAGAAACGACCGGCGGTTGGCGATACCGGTGAGCGGATCGACCATTGCGGCTTTGCGGTGACGCAGCTCCGTGCGCTCCTTTGCTATGGCAAGCAGGAGGAATGCGCTGGAAATGGTCAGCAGCAGCGCTTCGAAGCTCAGCACCGTCATCCAGACGCTTCCGTATATACCGTCCGCACTGCCCGAGCTCGGCGGCAGCAGCGCGATCATCGGTGTGCGCAGCAGGAATAATGCGCCGTACGCAAAGAACATGAAGATCGCCGGCCAGCGGGAGACCAGCGCCTCGCTGCGCCCGCGCCAGAACTCGTAAGCGGTAAGCCAGATATAAGCCGTGATGATGCCGGACACGATCAGCGCCCGCACGTCGTTGTTCTCGGTCACGATTGGCAGGCGGCACACGAGCAACCACAGAACGGCGCCGGTGACCAAATAAACAGGCTCGGCTGGACGGCCATCGAACACGCGCGCTCCGGTCCAGGTCATGGCAAAGGCGGTGAAGAGCAGTGCGTTGGCAAGATCGATGCTGATGAGGTCGGGCGCCGATCCGTAAATTGCGAACAGCGCGATTGAGGCAAGCCGGACCACATGGGCGAAGCCCCACCAGGCGACGGCGCGAAGCGCCATGTTCTGCGCCCAGACGAAGAGCAGCAGCAGTCCGAGGATGCCCTCGACGTAGATCGTGACCAGAAAAAGCGTACGGACGTCGAGCGTCATTATCTCAGCCAACCTGCCGGTGCCCCGAGCTCCAGAACCCGTGCCCGTTGCCACGAATAAACGTCCGCTGGAAAAAACTAATGAATGCGGGTCCGCCGCATAAACGAAAGCGCGCCTATGGTTTCGAAGTTATTGCCAATGTGGCTACAATCGCCGCAATTCGACTGAAATTTTCGCTTCGAATGGCGACTTCGGCGGGGTTTCACGGCCTTGTCGCGTGTTGGGCCCTCCACTAGGGTCAAAGTCTTCCTTAGCCCCGGGACCGGGCATGCAAATCCGCGACGGCATTATTGAAGCAATCGGCCATACGCCGCTCATCAAGTTGAAGCGTGCATCGGAAGCGACGGGCTGCACGATCCTCGGCAAAGCCGAGTTCATGAACCCGGGCGGCTCCGTGAAGGATCGCGCCGGCCGGCAGATGATCCTGGAGGCGGAAAAGCGTGGCGAATTGCGGCCGGGCGGCCTGGTCGTCGAGGCGACCGCCGGCAATACCGGCATCGGCCTTGCGCTCGTCGCCAACGCGCGCGGCTACCGCACGCTGATCGTCATCCCCGAGACGCAAAGCCAGGAGAAGAAGGACATGCTTCGGTTGTGCGGCGCCGAGCTTGTCGAGGTCCCAGCGGCGCCCTACTCCAACCCGAACAACTATCAGCATGTCGGACGACGGCTCGCCGAGCAGCTCAAGAAGACCGAAAAGAACGGCGCCATCTTTGCCGACCAGTGGAACAATCTCGACAACCGGAAGGCCCACTACGTCTCGACCGGGCCGGAGATCTGGGAAGAGTGCGGCGGCAAGATCGACGGTTTCATCTGCTCGATCGGCACCGGGGGCACAATCGCGGGCGCTTCGACATTCCTGCGCGAGAAAAACAAGGACATCGTGATCGGCGTCGCTGATCCGCGCGGCGCGGCGATGTATCATTTGTTCAAGGACGGCAAGGCAACTACGACCGAAGGCGGCTCTATCACTGAAGGCATCGGCCTCGGCCGCGTGACACCGATCATCGACGGCCTGAAGGTCGACAAGTCCTACCTCATTCCCGACGAAGAGGCGCTTCCGCTCATCTTCGACCTGCTCGAACTTGAAGGTCTCTGCCTCGGCGGATCGTCCGGCATCAACATCGCCGGCGCCATTCGTCTGGCGAAAGATTTGGGGCCGGGCAAGACCATCGTCACGATTCTCGCCGACTACGGCACGCGCTACCAGTCCAAACTGTTTAGCCCGGATTTCCTGCGTTCCAAAAAATTGCCGGTACCCGACTGGCTCGAGCGTAAGTCGAATATCAAGCCGCCCTTCGAGAAGACGTGAGCGGGTCGATGCCAACCGAATGTCTATTCCGTGACGATGCCTACCTCAAGGATTGCGAGGCCCGCGTCGTCGCGCTGACCGACCAAGGCAGCATTGTGCTCGACCGCACGATTTTCTACGCGACATCCGGCGGCCAGCCCGGCGATACCGGGTCATTGACCGCCGGGAATGTTCGCATCCCGATCGAGACAGCCGTCTACACCGATGCGGCGAAGACCGAGATCGCGCATGTGCCGGCCCCCGGCTCGCCCGCACTCAACGTCGGCGACAAGGTCACGGCGAACATTGATTGGGACAAGCGTTACGCGCGCATGCGCATGCACACCGCACTGCATCTGCTGTCGGCGGTGCTGCCTTATGCCGTGACCGGCGGATCTGTCGGCGACAGCGAAAGCCGCCTCGACTTCGACATCCCGGAAGCTGGTCTCGACAAGGACGCGATCACGGCGAAGGTTGCCGAAATGATCGCGAGCAATGCGCCGGTCTCCAGCCGCTGGATCACCGACGCCGAGCTCGAAGCCAATCCTGGCCTCGTCAAGACGATGTCGGTGAAACCACCGATGGGCACCGGGCGCGTGCGCCTCATCGAAATCGCAGGCCTCGACCTGCAACCTTGTGGCGGCACGCATGTGCGGGCGACTAGCGAAATTGGCGCGGTGCGCGTCACGCAGATCGAGAAAAAGGGCAAGCAGAACCGGCGTGTGCGGCTGGCGCTAGCCTAGCGCTTTTTCGTGAAACCCAGTCGCAGGCTCAACCGTTGCACATCGGCGGAAGATCGCTCAGGCTTACACCAAACGGAGTTTTACAATGGCTGCACCAATGCCAGGCCGCTGGATCAAGTCCACCGAATGGCTTGCCGGTGAGCTTGGAAAGCCGGACGTCGTTATCGTCGACGGGTCCTACTACCTCCCGACGCAGAACCGCGACGCCAGGGCGGAGTACGTTGCCGCGCATATTCCAGGCGCAGTGTTCTTCGACATCAATGCGGTCGCCGATCATTCGACCGAGCTGCCGCACATGTTGCCCGGACCGGACCAGTTCGGCGCGGCCGCCGGCGATCTCGGAATTTCCGAGAAAGATACGATCGTCGTCTATGACGGCAGCGGGCTCTATTCGGCGCCGCGCGTCTGGTGGACGTTCCGGATCTTCGGAGCGCAGAAAGTTTACATCCTCGATGGCGGTCTGCCTGCCTGGAAGACGGAAGGCCGCCCGGTCGAGGCCGGCACGGTCAAGCGGCCGAAAAAAACCTTCAAGGCCGAGATGGACACGGGCGCGGTGGCCATGGTCACCGACGTGCAGATGGCTCTGAACGACAAGAGCGCCCAGGTGGTCGATGCGCGCTCGGCCGGACGTTTCGCCGGCCGCGAGCCCGAGCCGCGGGCCGGACTTCGCCCTGGACATATGCCTGGTGCGTTCAGCGTGCCTTTCACCGAGATCGTGGAAAATGGCCGTCTCGCCTCTCCGGAACGCATTTCGCAGGCTTTCACGAAAGCCGGGGTCGACCCCGACAAGCCCGTGATCACCAGTTGTGGCTCCGGTGTCACCGCCGCGATCCTCACCCTCGGCCTCGAAACGCTCGGCAAAAAACCGGGCCGTATCTACGACGGCTCCTGGTCGGAATGGGGCGCGCGTCCCGACCTTCCGGTCGCCAAGGATTAGCCGCGCCAATTTTGCGCGAACTGCGCCGTGTCGGTGAATTCACGGAAGGCTGCGACTTTGCCGTCCTCCACCGTGAACACATGAGCCCACTCGGTGTCGACCGGCTTTCCCGTCCGCCGCAGCATCCAGGTGTAATGGCCGAGCACCAGCACGGTGTTGCCAGCGGCATGAAAATCGCGTGGTTTGAAGCTAACCGCTTCCTGGTTTTCATCAATCTGATTGAAAAAATCGCGCACGGCCGCCGGCCCCTTCCGCGCGCCGAAAAGCGGATAGTCCTTTACGCGACCAACTACTTCCCAGGACGCGTCAGGCGCAACCGCACTCACGATTGTCGCAAAGTCGCCCCGCTCGAATGCGGCATACAGGCTTCGAATAAGGGAAATATTTGAAGCAGTCATGACTTCCTCCGGATCCTGTATCGGAGGTACGAGCCATGTGCGCCCTTGGATGCAGCCAGTTCAGCGTAAAATCTGACTGAGGAACAGCTTGGTGCGCGCGTGCTGCGGATGCGCGAAGAACTCGTCGGGCACGTTCGCCTCAACGATCTGCCCCTCATCCATGAACACGATGCGGTTCGCGACCTGGCGGGCAAAACCCATTTCATGCGAAACGACCAGCATGGTCATGCCGTCGTGCGCCAGCGCAACCATCGTGTCGAGCACCTCCTTGACCATTTCCGGATCGAGTGCGGATGTCGGCTCGTCGAACAGCATGATCTTCGGGTTCATGCACAACGCGCGGGCAATGGCGACGCGCTGCTGCTGCCCGCCAGACAGTTGACCCGGATACTTGCTGGCCTGCTCGGGAATCTTCACCCGCTTGAGATAATGCAGCGCCACCTCCTCCGCGTCTTTCTTCGGCATCTTGCGAACCCAGATCAGCGCCAGCGTGCAATTCTCCAGCACGGTGAGATGCGGAAACAGATTGAAATGCTGGAACACCATGCCGACTTCGCGGCGGACCTCGTCGATTTTCTTCAGGTCCGCGGTTACTTCGACGCCATCGACGAAGATCTGCCCGCCCTGATGTTCTTCCAGGCGGTTGATGCATCGGATCATCGTCGACTTGCCGGAGCCTGACGGTCCGCAGATGACGATGCGCTCGCCACCGCGAACTTTCAGGTTAATGTCGCGGAGCACATGAAAATCGCCGTACCACTTGTTGAGATCGACGAGGTGAACGGCCGTATCCGTCCTGAGCCTGCCGGGTTTGAGCAGCGATCCTGAATGTCCGTCCGCGGTCATCGACTGCCCCTCACCGCCGTCCGCTCTTGGCAAGACGAGCCTCCATCGCGCGTGCATAGCGCGACATGCCGTAGCAGAAGACCAGATAGAAAATGGCGGCGACCGCATAGCCGGTCGTGCTGGTGACCGGTGTTGCCCATTTCGGGTCGATGCGCGCCACCTCGATCGTGCGCAGGAGATCGAAGATACCGACAATGAAAACCAGCGTGGTGTCCTTGAACAGGCCGATATAGGTATTGACGATATTGGGGATCGTCACCGTCAAGGCCTGTGGCAGGACAACAAGCCGCATCATCTGAGCGTAGCCGAGGCCGACCGCCATGGCGCCTTCGTATTGACCTCTCGGAATGGCCTGCAAGCCGGCACGCACGACCTCCGCCATGTAGGCGGACGCAAAGATCGCAATGCCGATGAGCGCCCGTACCAGCTTGTCGGGTGAATATTGCTCGGGGACGAACAGCGGCAGCATGACGCCGGCCATGAACAGCACGGTGATCAGAGGAACACCGCGCACGAATTCGATGAAGATGACCGAAAACATCCGCACCACCGGCATGCGCGAACGCCGTCCGAGCGCAAGAATGATCCCGAGCGGCAGCGAGCACACGATGCCGACCGACGCCACTACGATCGTCACCAGCACGCCACCCCACAGCACCGTGTCGACCGGCTCAAGGCCGATCGCGGACCATCCGGTCAGCAGGATGTAAGACACGATCGGCAGCACAATGAAGAAATAGATGGTGCCAAGGTCGCGGCGCGGCGCCTTCAGCCACAACAACCAAACAACACCGACGGCGAGCATCAGGAAAAATACATCGACGCGCCAACGTTGCGGGATCGGGTAAGAGCCGTAGATGAAGTACGGCAGCCGCTCCCAGACGAATGGCCAGCAGGCGCCGATTTCCCGATGCTGGACGGTCCACAGGCAGGCGTCGCGGTCGCTTCCCTTCCATACCGCGTCGATCACCAGAAACCTGACGACCTCGTTGGTTGCCCAGGCGAGCAGCAGCACAATCAATACCGTCAACGCGATATTGAACGGCGTGGACAGCAAATTGGCGCGCAGCCATCCGAGCGCCCCCGTCATCGCGGCCGGTGGCGGCCGCGGTGCAATCGTTGCCCGGCGCACAAAGGCCATTTCAGCTACGGCAAGATCGCCCTCGGCCATGGTCATGGGCTCGGCCTCACCGTTCCACCAGCGCCATGCGGCGGTTGTAGATATTCATGATTGCAGACGTGGAAAGGCTGATCACGAGATAGACAAGCATCGTGATGGCCACGACCTCGACTGCCTGCCCTGTCTGGTTGAGCACGGTGCCGGTAAAGACCTGCACCAGGTCCGGGTAACCGATCGCCACGGCCAGCGACGAGTTCTTGGTGAGATTGAGATACTGGCTCGTCAGCGGCGGGATGATCACCCGCATCGCCTGCGGCACAACGATCAGCCGCAATGTCGGACCCGGCCTCAGGCCGAGCGAATAGGCTGCCTCGGTCTGACCGCCCGACACGGCCAATATGCCGGCACGCACCACTTCGGCAATGAAGGCCGCCGTATAGATCGACAGCCCGAACAGCAACGCCACGAATTCCGGCAGGACCTCGATGCCGCCGGCAATATTGAAACGTCCGGCCTGCGGAAACTCGAAGCCGATGGGACGGCCCACCAGAGCAAAAACAACAAGCGGCAGTCCGATCACCAGCAACAGAGTTACGGCCAGAACCGGGGCGCGTTGCCCGGTCCGCTCCTGCCGCTTGCGGGCCCAGACGTAAAAGGCAATTGCGCCGACGACTCCGACGAGCAAGGACAGTTCGACGAGCCCCAGTCCGCCCTCGAGAACCGGCATCGGCAGAAAAAATCCCCGGTTGTTCAGAATGAGGCCGCCGGGAATGACAATGCTCTCGCGGATGTCGGGGAGCGCCTTGAGCACGGCGTTGTACCAGAACAGCAATTGCAGCAGCAGCGGCAGATTGCGGATGATCTCCACATAGGCGCCGGCCACTTTCGCAAGCAGCCAGTTCCTCGACAGACGAGAAATGCCGACGATAAATCCGAGGATCGTCGCAAACACGATGCCGAGGCCGGCGACCAAGAGCGTGTTGAGCAGTCCGACCCAGAACGCGCGGCCATAGGTCGAGGCCCGTGACGAATACTCGATCAGTGTCTGACTGATGTCGAAGCCGGCCGTCTGGTTCCAGAATCCGAAACCGGAGGCAATCTGCGCCCGCGCCAGGTTGTCGATCGCGTTACGCGCCGCACCGTAGACGAGAAACGCAACCACGGCGCAAAGAACAAGCTGATAGGTAATGCTGCGGACCTTGGGGTCGTTGTAGAGCACGACACGCGCGGGGCGCGGCTGCGCCGGCAGGTCACTCGGCATTTCCCCCTCGTCGGACGCCTCGAGCGGCGGCGGCACTCCCTCGATGAAAGAGCCGCGGACGCGCGTCCGCGGCCAACTACATCGCTATCCGTTCAGCGGATCGGCGGCGCGTACTGGATGCCGCCCTTGGTCCACAACTTGTTCAGCCCGCGGTCGATCTTGAGCGGCGAGCCCATGCCGACGTTGCGCTCGAATGATTCACCGTAGTTGCCCACCTGCTTGATGATGCGAACGGCCCAATCCTTGGTCAAACCGAGTTGCTCTCCATAATTGCCTTCGGTTCCGACGAAACGCTTGATCTCAGGGTTCGGCGACTTCATCGCCTCATCGAGACTTTTCGAGGAAATGCTTAGTTCCTCGGCGTCGATCATGGCGAAGAGCGTCCACTTCACGATGTCGAACCACTGGTCGTCGCCGTGGCGGACCACAGGCCCGAGAGGCTCTTTCGAGATGATCTCGGGCAGAATGACGTGATCATCGGGATTGGTGACGCGCAGCCGTTCGGCATAAAGCGCAGAGGCGTCGGTCGTATAGGCGTCGCAGCGTCCCGCATCATAGGCCTTCACCGCCTCGTTCGCGGTGGCAAAGGTGACGCTCTTGAGCTGCATTTTGTTCGCGCCGAAAAAGTCGGCGAGATTGAGCTCCGTCGTCGTGCCCTGTTGCACGCAGATGGACGCACCGGCGAGCTCCAGCGCGGAGTTCACCTTGAGCGACTTGCGCACCATGAAGCCCTGGCCGTCATAATAGTTGACGCCGACAAAGTTAAGACCGAGGGAGGTGTCGCGCGACGACGTCCAGGTCGTGTTGCGCGCCAGCACGTCGACCTCGCCCGATTGCAAGGCCGTGAAGCGGTCCTTTGCCGACAGCGGCACATATTTGACCTTTTCGGCGTCGTTAAGCACCGCAGCGGCGATCGCCCGGCAGAAGTCGACATCGAGACCGGTCCATTTTCCCTGCGCGTCGGGCAGACCGAACCCGGCGAGCGTGCCGTTGGCGCCGCAGTTGAGCATGCCGCGGTCTTTCACCGCCTTGAGCGTCTGAGCGGATACGCCTTGCGCGGTAACGGCGAGGACGAGCGCTGCGAGTGTTGCAATTCGCTTCATGTGACGATTCCTTCAAAACCTGTTCATGCAAAGGCCTTGTATAATTTCCAAGCTAATCCGCCGTCGGACCTTCATCCGGCGGTAACAGGCGCTTCCTCTGCTTTTTCTCTCAATAGCCCCTTCTTGCGCGGCATCACAGAACGATCAGCCTGCCGGGTCAAGGGGTTGACGCTTGCGCGCCGCGCGGACGTATATGTCTTTGCGACGGGAACGTGCGCGGCTACCTTCCGGTCAATTCATTGAATGACGTACCAATCGTATGGCGAAAAAACCGAAATCCCCCATTAAACCCAATACCAAGCTGGTCACTGCGGGCCGCGATCCCCAAGCCAATCACGGCTTTGTCAATCCGCCCGTTTATCACGCCTCGACCGTCCTCTATCCCACCGCCGACGATCAGGTCGCCCACCGGGCGCGCTACAGCTACGGCCGGCGCGGCACACCCACCTCCGAAGCGCTCGAGGATGCACTGCGCGAGCTCGACGGCGATGGCTGCGCGGGTGTGGCGCTCTTGCCATCGGGACTCGCCGCCATAGCGGCGGCCCTGCTCTCCGTCGCCCGCGCCGGCGACCATGTCCTTGTCACCGATAGCATCTACCGGCCGACGCGCATTTTCTGCAACGGCGTTTTCGCGCGGTTTGGCGTAGAGACGACGTATTACGATCCGCTGATCGGCAGCGGCATTACGAAACTGTTCAAGCCGAACACGCGTGCTGTGTTCGTCGAAGCGCCCGGTTCGCAAAGCTTTGAGATGCAGGATGTTCCCGCCATCGCCAAAGCTGCGCACGATAAAGGCGCGACCGTACTGATGGACAATACCTGGGCGACACCGCTTTATTTCCGCCCCTTCGAGAAAGACGTCGATCTGGCAATCCAGGCGGGCACCAAATATATCGGCGGCCACTCAGACATCATGTTCGGGTGCGTTTCGGCGAACGCTGCGACCTTGCCGGCGCTGAAGGACACCGTCTACTCGATGGGAATTTGCGTCGGCCCCGATGACATGTATCTCGCTTTGCGCGGCCTGCGCACGCTTGGCGTGCGGCTAGCACGCCATCATGAATCAGGCCTCCGCATCGCGCGATGGCTCGCGCAAAGACCGGAAGTCCTGCGCGTCATGCATCCCGCGCTGGAGAGCGATCCAGGGCATGCGATCTGGAAACGGGATTTTACCGGCGCCAGCGGCCTCTTCAGCATTGTTCTCAAGCCGGCAAGCGAAAAGGCCGTGCACGCATTTCTCAACGAGCTCACATTGTTCGGGCTCGGCTATTCCTGGGGCGGCTTCGAAAGCCTCGCGATCCTCTTCGACTGCACCGAATATCGGACCGCAACCAAATGGGCGCCGGGCGGCCCGAGCATCCGTTTCCATATCGGCCTTGAGGATCCCGACGATCTGATCGCCGACCTTGAGCGCGGCTTCGCGATGTTCGCGAAAGGCGCGTGAACTTTTCGCGGCCTACGCCGGCGCAGCCGTGCCGCCACTGCGCAGTATGAATTGCAAATTGCGCAAGTAGACAAAAACGCCGAACGCCTGTCCGATGATGAACACCGGATCTTTCCTGTAGAGCGCATAGCCGAGCAGCATTACTCCGCCGCCGATCGAGAATATCCAGAACGCCATTGGCACCACGCTGCGGCCGGCACGCTCGGAGGCAATCCATTGAACGACGAAGCGCATCGCAAACAACATCTGTGCGACGTAGCCAATCAGGATTCCCCAATCGACGCTGCCAATGAACACGTCATGCAGATAGCCGCCCACGGCGTTCGCGATATCAATGAGCATCTAGTCCTCCGAAGTTTCCGGAATTCTCTTCCTGCGGCGGATCAGCCACCACACGCCGGCCAGATCGAGGATGCCGATCCAGAGCCGGTCCCACATTCCATAGTTCGATACGCCATGCGCGCGGGGCCGGTCGACCACGTCGACATAGGCAATGTCATATCCTTCCCGCCGCACCAGCGCCGGCAGAAAGCGATGCAGGCTGTCGAAATAAGGCAGACGCAAGAAAACGTCACGCCGGAACGCCTTGAGGCCGCAGCCGGTGTCGCGGGTCCCGTCCCGCAGCACGGCGCTGCGCACGCTGTTAGCAACGCGCGACTGAAATTTCTTGAAGCCGCTCGCCTTGCGGCCGACCCGCTGGCCCGCGACGAGGCCGGTACGTGGCGCCGCTTGCAAAGCGCGAACGAGCGCCGGGATAAAGCTCGGATCGTTCTGCCCGTCGCCGTCGAGCGTCACGACTAATGGTGCGCGCGCCGCCACAACGCCACTGCGCACTGCCGCCGACTGCCCGCAGGATTGCTTGTGGCGCACCCGGCGCAGCCAGGGATAACGCGCCATCAGGCTGCGAAGCTCATCGTCGGTCGTATCGTTCGACCCGTCATTGACGTAGACGACCTCGAACGGCCATTGGCCGTCGACCGCAGCCGCGATCTCCTCGACGAGAGGCGCAATGTTGCCCGCTTCGTTGCGGACCGGCACCACGATGGATACCGCCGGGTCGGTTGCTGTCATGACGCGATGTCTTATGGGGCAAGCAGCCCGCGGGCAACCGCTTTGATGCGCCGAAGCGACGGTCCGGGAAGCTGGTGGACTTCGCCACCCGGCCCGATCGAAAAGCCCAGCCGGCGCAGCGCGAAATAGCGCCGCACCATCATTGCACCGGCAACGCCAACCAGCGCGCCGGCGAACACGTCGGTTGGATAATGTGCATTGACAACCACTCGGCTGATCGCGATCAACACGGCATAAATCAGCAGCGCCGTGCGCGCGCGCGGCCAAAGCGTGCCAAAGGCCACGAGCACCGCGAAAGCCGTGGTGGCATGTCCCGACGGCATGCCGGCATAAGCCGCTTCCCATTTGAACGGGCTGAACAGGAACGGGTCGAGGCTGCCCCCGACACCCGGCCGCGCGCGACCGATCATCCGCTTGACGATGGTCGTGAACAGGCCCGGCAACGCGATTGCCGTGAACAGAAATCCAACACGTACCATCAGTGCCGCAAGCACGCGCTGCGAAAACGGGGTCAGCACCTGCGGCAAGGCGGCAAGCCCGACAAACAGCAAACCAAGCGGCCAGAGGAACCATCCCGATTTGCCGAAATCGGTGATGTCGTCGAAGAGACCGATGACCCAATGCGGCAGCCGGCCGGCGCCGCGGCTCGCCGCAGCGTCGAGGGTCCATGCCAGAATCAGGAAGACGGCAATAGCGACGCCCGCGGTAATCGCCACCATAGGCAGCGAGTATGCGGACGGCGGCAAGCGAATCCGCCGTGGACGCGCCAACAAATTAAGCGCTGTCATCACGTTGGCCGCACAGCGACGGACCGAACTCTCAGCGTTCGTGCGGTTGAACCCGTTGGCCAGACTCATTGATCCACCTGCGAACGGAACACGGTCAGTGAGACCGGCTTGCCAATGCTGATATTGTACCCCTCAAACCGCTGGCTGAGTGAATAGCGCAATCCGATCGATTGTGCGCGCTGCGCGAAGGCGCGCTCGCTTCGTACATCCACGACCGCAAAGCGGCATGGCCCGCCGCGCAGAAAGTCGGCCGCCCCGGGCCCATCGGTGAAACGGGTATCGGTCCCCAGGAGAAACACGAGGCTCGGCTCCTGATAGCTGAAGGTCGAGGCAACGTAAGGCGGACGGCATTCCGTCATGCGGATATTCTCGGCGATCATCGCGCTCGGAAACAGCGACGGCAGCAGACGCAATGTCACAGCATAGACCGTGACCGCGACCAGAACTGACGCAATCATCCCGCGCAACAGCGCGCGTTCCGCCCCGTCGACGTCATAGAGCCACCAGGCGAACAGGCCGAATATCACAGCGGCCGCAGAAAACGGCCATGCGATCAGGCCGAGATCGCCGCCGAACATGATGAAGGCAATCAACACAGCAATCGCGATGCCGGCGGGAAACAGGAACCATCCGATGGTGCCGCGCACCAGCCAGCGCGACTTTGACAGGTTGCCGGAATTGAGGATGCCCGCGATCAAAATCGCGGCCGCCGGATAGAGCGGCAGCACATAGTGCGGCAGCTTGGTCATCACAGCCTCGAACACGAGCCACGACGGCACAAGCCAGGCAAGGAGAAATTGCGCGCCGGCCTCCCGACGCGATCGCCAGATCATCGGCGCCGCCAGCCCCGCGAGCACCGAGCCGGGCCAGAACGTGACCCAGAACAGCACGAAATAATATCCGGGTGGCGCACCGTGCGCCTCCTGGCCGCTGGTCACCTTGCCCAGCATGTCTTGGCCGACCGCCTGGACGAAAAAGTCACTCCCCGACTTGGCGACAATCGCGACGAACCACGGCAGGACCAGCAAGGCCACCCAGGCAAATCCGGCGACCGGACGCAACGACCACACCCAGCGTGCCGAGCGGTCCGCAACCGACAAGGTGACCGCGGCAAGCACAACGAACATCAGGACCAGAGGTCCTTTAAGCAGCGTGCCCGCGGCCAGCGCCGTCCAGAGAATGGTCGGTTGTGTCCAACCAACCGGCGTTTCAGGTGCGCGCCTGCAAGCGAGATAGATCCGCGCCATGGCGCCCATCGCGGCAACGGAGGTCAACAGAAGCATCGCGTCCGTCTTGGCGAGCCGCGCCTCGACACCGAGCAGGACGGAGCTTGCCATCATCAGCGCGGCGATCAGCGCGCCACGTCTTGAAACGAAGGCAAGCGCCGCCCAGTAGGTGAGCAGCACGGCTCCGATCGCACCGAAGAGCGATGGAAGCCGATAAAGCCAGATTGTCGTGCGCGGCTGTGGCACGCCGAGCGCTTCGCCAGCTTTCACAGCGGCAGCCTGCAGCCAATAGATGCCGACAGGCTTCTTGTAACGGACCTCGTTCTGGAACCGGATGTCGACATATTCGCCGGTTTCCAGCATTTGCTTCGTCGCCTGCGCGAAGCGCGCCTCGTCGCGGTCGACAGGCGGAATCTGGAAAAAGCCCGGCAGGAAAGCCACCAGCGAAAAAAGCAGAAGCAACACGGCGGCGCGCCGATGCGAGGTCACCGCATAGTCGAGCGCTGTGGCGAGGCCGCGGCCCGGGACAAGCGATGGGCCGGCCTTATTCGTCGTAATGCTCACTCTCGAAGCCCCCTCAGGCCCGCAAATCTGGCCGGACAATAGAGCCAAGCCCCCGCGCTGTCATTCGCAGCGCTACTGCATTCTCACCGATACGCTGTCGGTGGCGCCGGTCGCATCCATCACCGTCAGACGCACAAAACCGGGACCGTCCGGACGGAAGAACAATGTGCGCCGGCCGCCTTCGGCCGCCAGCGGCACCCCGTTCACCATGACGGTCAACGGTGCGCGGCCGCCGGTTATCTTGAGCGCGATCGGGTTGGGTTGCGCACCACCGGCCAATTCGAGCCGCGCCCCGTCGGGCGGGAACATGATGCGCGGGCGTTCGGTCGCTTCACGCAACCCGATGCCGGCATTGAAGTGCTGCAACGGCGGCGGCAGCTTGCTGCCCGCCGCAAAGACTGTCCCCTTCGGCGCCCCCGCCAACGGCGCAGCGGCGAACCCGGAGCGGGCAAAAGCATCAAACAAAATCGGCGCGGCCGACGCCCGCCCGTACAGGCCCGGCACCGGCGCACCGTCCGGCCGCCCGATCCAAACGCCGATGGTCATGCGCCCGTCAAAACCGATCGCCCAGGCGTCGCGGTAGCCATAGGACGTGCCGGTCTTGAAGGCGATACGCCCATGCGGCGCATTGTCCGGCGGCGGCGCGCCGATGAGAATATTGCCGACATACCAGGCCGCCACGGGGTCGAGTAGCCGCCGCGGGTTTTGCGGCGCTGCATCCGTGTTTTCGCTCAGTGCAACCGCCGAGCCCTGCCGGGCCAGCGCCGCGTACAGCATCACCAAGTCCGTGAGCCTGACGCCGACACCCCCCAATCCCATGGCGAGCCCGGGCGCTTCGTTCTTCGGTAGAACGAGAGCGGCACCCGTTTGTGCGAGCCGGGCGCTCAGGCGGCTGACCCCGACCTTGCTGAGCACGCCGATCGCCGGAACATTGAGCGACAATTGCAAAGCGCGCCGGATGGTGACGGTGCCCTGAAACGTCAGGTCGAAATTTTCCGGAGCGTAATTGCCATAACGAGAAGGCTTGTCGTCGATCAGCGTTTCGGGATGAATGAGACCGTCTTCAAACCCAAGTCCATAAATGAATGGCTTCAGCGTTGAGCCTGGCGACCGCAGGGCCTGCGTCATATCGACCTGGCCGGCGCGACGCGTATCGGCATAGTCCGCCGAAGCAACGCGCGCCTTCACCTCTCCGCTGGCATTGTCGACCGCGAGAATGGCGACGGAAATATCCGGCCCGAGCGTCCGTGCGCGTTCAAACGCGAGATCCTGCAAGCTCTTCTGCACTGGGAAGTCGATCGTGAGCCGGTGCACGCGCTTCTGCGGCTCGAGCAACACCACCTGATCGGCCGAATGCGGTGCAAGCATCGGCAGCTGCCTGCGCTCGTGCGGCACGGTCTGGGTCTTGGCGCGGGCGATCTCGTCGGGCGGCGCCACGCCGGCCGCGGCGATCCGGTCGAGCACGCGGTCACGCGCGGCCCGCGCGGCCTCAGGGGAGCGGTCCGGCCGGCGCAACTCCGGTGACTGCGGCAGCGCGACTAGCAAGGCCGCTTCCGCAAGCGATAGCTTTCGCGGCTCCTTGCCGAAATAGGCCAACGAGGCCGCGCGGATGCCTTCGAGATTGCCGCCGTAGGGCGCCAATGTCAGGTAGAGAGCGAGAATGTCGTCTTTGCGCAGCGTCGATTCGATTTCGAACGCCCGCACGATTTGCCGCAGCTTGGCGCCCAAAGTACGGTGCTCGCGCGGCTCCAGCAGCCGCGCCAGCTGCATCGTGATGGTGGAGCCACCGGAGACGATATGCCCACTGGTGGCGAACTGGTAGGCAGCGCGCGCCATCGACAGCGGATCAACGCCGTGGTGCTCGTAGAAGCGCTTGTCCTCGTACACGAACAGCAGACGCATGAAACGCGGATCGACGTCCTTCACCGCGACAGGCAAACGCCATCGGCCCTCCTTCGTCGCATAAGCGCGCAACAGGCGCCCTTCGCGGTCGAGCACGACATGCGAGTACTCAAGGTTTTTGCCGAGCGGCGCGGGCCCCAGCGCGTAGACCCCGCCTGCGCAGGCAGCCAGAACGATGGCCGCCGTCGCGCCGGTTACCGCGAATATTCGCTGCCAGCGTCTCATCTCGCGGTGATCTCGATCGTGCCGGTTGCGGTCCGGCCAAAGCGGTCGGGCCGGTACATGTCCTCGACCTTGGCCTGCGGCAGCACGTAGCGTCCCAGCGAGACTGCGCGCACGACATAGGCAACCGTAAAGACCGCTGTGGAATCCGCCGACCGGTCGAAGGCCGCAGTGAAGCGGTCGTCACGGAATTCGCTGTGCACCGGCTCAACACCGTTGGCGATCCAGTCGAGCGTGCTGGTCTCGCCGGATGACACCAGGCGCGGATTGTCGATTTCAAACCCGGCCGGCAGATAGTCCGCGACGATCACGCGGCCGAATTGCGGCTGCGGCTCGGTCACCTTCAGCAGTACGACGAAGCGCTGGTTCTGCCTCGCCTTGCTGGGGTCGGCAGGTTCGCCGGCAAGCGTGTGGTAGCTGCGCTCGATCTTGAAACCGCTTTCGGCCGCCGGCTCCGGCGTGAGCGGCGAGCCGCTGACGCTGATGACGGCCTGCACGTTGCCATCGCCGCGATTTTGAACCGCATAGGGCCCGGCGAGATCATCCGGCCGGAAATTCCTGTAGAGCGCGCCCTGCCGCGTTTCGCCGTTGACGGCGAGCGAAATGGAGTTGAGCTGCTTCGCAAGAGCGCGCGCGGCGAGCACCAGCCAGGCGTTCTCCTGGGTCGATGTCGACGCCGCGAGTGTCCGCGCGGCGTCGATGCGCAGCACGGCGTCGTCGATCGTCTTCTGCGGCGCACGCCCCTCCGAAGCGAGCGTCACGAGCGCGGCCGCATCGCGTAGGGCCGAGCCGAAATCGGCGCGGCCGAGATCAAGCTTCGGCTGCGGTGCGATGGCGTGCAGCGCCGCAAGATAGGCGTTATCGGCGCGTGTCTTGTCGCCGACCATCGCGAGTGCGGCTGCAATCTGCGCTTTTGCAATCGATGTAGCGACATCGGACAGCTTCACGTCGGCGATGTAGCGCAGGTCGCCAATCGGGGCTGCGCCGTTGCGCGCCAGCACATAGAGCGCATAGGCGAGCTCGCGCCCGCCGTGCTTGGATGGCTCAGGCGCGGTCGCGACGTAATTCCGTAGGCGATCGATTGCGAGCGTATAAGCCGTCTGCGGTACTTCGAAGCCGCGTGCCCGCGCCCGTGTCAGAAAGTCAGTGACATACGCGTCGAGCCAGGGATCGTCGCCGCCGACCGACCACAGGCCGAACGACCCGTTCGAACCCTGCCGTGCCAGCAAACGCGGAATTGCATCCTTGATGCGCTGGTCGACATCGCCATCGGGGGCAAGCTGCGCTTGCGCGGCGAGCTCGTTGACATAGAGCATTGCCATGGCGCGGCTTGCGATCTGCTCGGAGCAGCCGAACGGATAGCGATCGAGCGCGTTCAGAAGGGTCGCGGCATCAAGCGAGGTCGAAACGGCGACCGACAGGCCGGCGCGGCCGGTGCCAGGCACGAAATCTGCAAACAGATCATTCGACAATGTAAGCGTCTCACCCTTGGCGAGCGTGCGCACGCTGCGCCGTGTCAGGATTTGCGTCGCGGGCCGCACGTCGAGCGCATAGCTGCGCTCGAGCGTGAAATTGTCCGGACCGCTCACTTTGACTGTCACAGTGCCCGGTCCGGCAGCAAAGGCTGCCACCGGAAAGGACACACGATCGCGTTGCTTGGCCGCGAGCTTGAGTGCCTGCGGTTGACCGCCCTCAAGCTTCGCGGTGCCATCTGCGGCCACAGCGAGATTGTAGTCGCCCGCCGCGCCTTCCACGTTGTCAAGCTCGAGCTGAACCGCACCGCGATCACCAGTACGCAAAAAGCGAGGGAGTGTTGCTGTCAGGACGACCGGGTCTCGCACGACCACGTCGCCGGCTGACTTGCCGACTTTTTCCTTTGTCCACGCAACCGCCATCACGCGCACGCTGCCGGCGAAGGCCGGGATATCGAACTGGACCTGCGCGGTCCCGTCACGGCCGACCGTGACAATGCCGGAATAAAGAGCGAGCGGCGCCTGCGTCGGCGGTGAGCCGGAGAGTTCCGCGGCGGAATCGCCGCCTGACCGAATCTGCCCCTTCACGCCCTGCATGCCGTCGATCAGTTGGCCGTAGAGATCACGGATCTCGGCGGTCAACCGGCGTTGGCCCAGATAATAGTCGTCAGGCGCCGGCGGCTTGTAATTCGTGAGGTTGAGGATGCCGACATCGACCGCGGCAACGACGACGCGCGCCTCCTCGCCCGCGCTCAGCCCGGCAAGCTTGATGGGCACGTTCAGTGCCGCGTTCGGCCGCATCGTTGCAGGCAATTTCATGTCGACCGCAAGCGTGTGCGCGACCTTGTCGATGGAGAACCATTGCACGCCGATGGCGCGGCCCGGCATGCGCTGCGCGGGTGCGTCGAGCGGGCGTCGCAATGTCGCGACCATATAGGCGCCTGTTCCCCAATCGCGGCCTACATTGAGGCTTACGCGCGCGGCGCCGGGCTTGACGTCCTGCGACTGGCTGGCGACCAGGCGGTCGGTGAAGACATTCACAGTGAGCCGGCCCGCAGTCCGCGCAGTGACGGAGACGTTCATTGTCTCCCCGGGCTTGTAGTCCGGTTTGTCGAGCGCGACCTCGAGAAGATCCGGCGTGTCCGCCGATGCGTCCGCGTAGAAACCGGCGTCGAATGCGACCGAAGTGATGGCGCCGTTCGGTTCGCCGGTCGAAACTTCAAGGCGATAGCGGCCCCATTTCACCGGCAACGACAAGCGCGCGGGTTTGTCGGCGGCGGCATCAACGGTGCCGTTCGCAACGCGCTCGGTGCGCTTGATCGGCTCGTAGTCCCACTGCCCGTTCTGCCGATACCATTGATAACTGGTTTCTACCTTCAGCAAGTCGTAACGCAGCGCCGGCCGCGCGAGCGTTTTGCCGTCGGGCGCCACCATGACGATGTCGAACTCAGCATTCGCTCCGTCGGCGAGCAAGCGCCCTGAGAACAGGGGCCTGATGCCGATCATCGGACTGTCGGGCGTCACCGGCAGGGTCAGCTTGCGCTCGACGGCGCGGCCGCCGGACTCGGCCATCCTGACCGTGATCCGCGCTTCCAATGGACGCGTACTGTCGGGTAGCTCGTCGAGCTTCACCGGGAATGACGCTTTCCCGGACGCATCAGTCGTCGGCAAGTCCTCGATCTCGTCGCGCTCGGCCGTGACTTCATCGTCCGCGAGACCGAAGGCATAGCCGGAGAATCCGGCACGCTCCTTAGCGAGGCCGACCGTGACTTCTCCGGAGAGATCGAGCTTTGACGCCGGAGCACCATAGAGGAAGTTTCCTTCCACATTGACCCGTGCCGGCGCATTGCGTGAAATATCCTTGGCCGCCGATGTCAGGGAAAACTCAATGCGATCGGCAACGTAGTCCTCAACCATGAAGGTCGTTTCGCCGACCGGCGGACGCTTTGGATCGGCATAGGCCGCAACCCGCCATGTTCCGGTCGAGGCCGACGCAACGATTGGCACGACAAGCGATCGTCCACCGAGGCCGCCATCGGCTACCATGGCGCGTCGGTATTCGACGCCGTCGGGCCGCTCGACCACCACGGTCAGCGGCGCGTTCAATGCCGCCGCGCCCTGCGCATCGCGCAGGAGCGCGGTTATCGCAACGCTCTCGCCGGTTCGATAGACGCCGCGCTCCGTGTAGACGAAAGCGTCGAGCCCGATCGGGATTGCGCGGCCGGCGACGCCGCGATCGGACAGATCGAAGGCCGGCGATTTGAGGCTCAGGAAGGCGTAGTCATTCTTCTCGGCCGCAACGATGGCCGCGGGCGCAAGGCCGCCCTCACCCCGCGCCAGGCCTGCTTCGAAATGGATAAAGCCATTGCGATCGGTCTGCCGGACCGCAAGCTGCTCGTTGTTGCGCGCCATCAGGCGCACCTCGACGCTGCCGCGCGGATCGGCGGTCGCAAGCGAATGGATGAAGACGTCGATGCCGTCGTGGGTTGTATAGGCCGTGAGCCCGAGATCCGACACGACGAACCATTGCGTCGCCTGCTGGCCGTAATCGTTCGACACGGCGTCCTTCGGCTCCGCCATGATGGCGTAGATACCGGGGCCGAGATCCTTGACCGCCTGGTCGAGCGGGAAAGCCGTCGTGACCTCGGCGTTGAGCGTCGACTCGACGGCGAGCTCGCCGCTCCACACTTTGGTGCCACGTTCGTTACCCAGTCGCTCCGCCTGGTAGCGGCTCAAATTGCGCTGGAAATCGTAGCCGAGCAGTGTCTCGATCAGATTGCGATCGCCAATGCGGTAGATTGACAGCGTCACCGCCTGGGTGTTGACGCTGACCACCGGAATGCCGCGCTGGCCGGTGCGCGGCAGCACATAGGCCTTGCCGGAAAACCGGACGAACGGCTTGCGGTCGCGCACGAAGATCGTGAACTCGGCCGATTTCGCCAGCGTTTCCTTTACGACGGACGGCAGGCCTGCGCGCAGCGTCACCGCATAGCGTTCGCCGTGCTTGAGCCCTTCGACGCAGAGCTGCTTTTCGCTGGCAGCGATCGCCGGTCTGTCCATCCCCGCAACGGCGACATAGGGAGAGAAGTCGGTGCGTCGGCCGGGCAGTTCCTCGGAAAACTGGAAGCAGGCACGCGGCGAAATTGAATCTGAATCGACCGTATAGTCGAGCAACCTGAACCCGCGCTCCGCGCGCAATTTTTCGTACTGGGCGCGCAGCTCGGCAGTTTCCCGTAGCTCGAGCGAAAGCCGCAGGGAATCGAGCGCGTCCCGCCATTGCTCGCGATCCGCCAGCGTGCGGCCGAGGACCGACAGGCTGTCGGCTTCGGCGTTTCGGTCGCGCGCGCGCTGGTAGGCGATATACGCGGCGGTCGAAGCACGATCGAGCAACAGCGCTTTTTCCCGGTCATCGCGCGGCTTGATCTGCAGCACGGCGCGCGACAGCCGCAACCAACTGGTCGCGTCGTCCGGCGCGGCGGCAACGAGTTGGCCGAGCACCAGCATGCCCGCGCGGAAATCGTTCTTCTGGAAGGCTGCGTCGGCATCGCGCCGCAGGGTGGCGGCAGGCTTTCCAACATTGCCGGCATCGCTCTTGATTTGCGCCTCAAGCTTGATTGCCGCCTCGTCGAGCCCGCTCTGCTTGAACGCCTTGTCGGCCGCGAAGGCAGGCGAAAAGACAAGAGTAGCGAGCGCGGCGACCAGGCCGGCGCGAACGAGACAGCGCATGGATTGAACCCTCCCGCGGCAAAATTCGCCGCAGCTCTTATTCCAGGTCCGGATGGTGTCGAGGACATGGCCGAAAAGATGCAACACCCCGCCAGCCGGTGCGGCAAACCGCCTGGTGACTGGAATTGATACGATGATCAATCGGCTCGGCCAATATCCTCTAAAGTAGAATGAAGTACTTAAAGAATTACGCTAAGGCTTTAATCTAACAATAGAAATGTGCGCCGACGGGAGCCGCCAATTGCGCCTTCCGGATGGCCAAAACTGCCGCCATAACGCGATGGAAAATGTTTTCTGCCAGCAATGGCACCCGTTGCCCGACACGGGTAAACCGTGCGGTACCGACCCCGTAGCTCAGCCGGATAGAGCATCAGCCTTCTAAGCTGAGGGTCGCTGGTTCGAATCCAGCCGGGGTCGCCAATTTTCTCAATCAGTTAGCACGAGAACAAAACCCGCAGGCCGCTATCGGTGCGTAAACTTACAGCTGAAATGAAAAAAGACCGGCAAGCCGTTCCGCTTTGGGAGACGGCAACCAAGGTGCAAAACAATTTGGCCCGTGTGTTGCGCCTGACACCACGGTCACGCATCACGCCGCGCGCGGCGGGACGTATGGCTGCCGCGCAACGGTCATCGTGCCCGTGGGAACAATGCTAACCCCTTGAGTTCCCGTCGCCACGCATGTGGCATATGACAATTGACCCCATTGGTGGCCGCGCCATTATTGGCTGGTGGCGTTGTGTCTAGGGGCGTTATCATGTCACCGAAATTTTCTATCGGTGCGCTGGCTGGCGCACTTATGCTTGCTGCAAGCGTCTGGTCTTATCCGGCCAATGCGAGCACCTTGAGCCTGACCCACACGGCTGGTGGTTCTACACTCTTTGGCGCAGTGGACGCGGTTTCAGCATTCAGTTTCGCCCAGCAGCGGCGATTTTGTTACAGCATTCGACAGCCTCACTCCGATTATCATGCAGGACGTGATAAACGGCACAATCCTCTTCGAAGTTGACTTGACCGGAACTGGAATTGGAAATTTCGCATTCCACAACGTGATTTTTACGGCTATCTCACCCCTGATAATCGACGAAACCGTTTTTGAGCACGTATTTTTACGCTACGACGCGCCGTTCACTATCACCCCTGAGGCCACGACGCCGCTTCCCGCCGCACTCCCGCTATTCGCAACCGGCGCAGGCTTGCTTGCCTTCATCGGCTGGCGCAGGAAAAAGAAAGCAGCGGCACTGGCTACGTGACCGAAACAGAAAATGAAATTTCGGAGGGACCGCCGCAAGGCGGTCTTTCTGTTTTGGCCGCTGGCGTCAGCCGCTATGATCCAGACCCGCTGCAAGCACTATGTCAAAATATATAGACACTGGCTTTTGGCTCAGGCAGGTCAGTACCGGGCGGCATAAATTTTTCTGGAACGGTCATGCCTAACCGACCCCCTCCCAACCTTGAAAATCCAGAATTTTGGCGTTTCCGCGCCGAAGAAGTACGCACCATCGCTGACGACATGAGCGACGGAGAACCGAAAAGGATTATGCTGAGAATTGCCCAAGACTACGAAAAAATCGCGAAGCATGTTGAGAACAGCAAGAAGTAATTGGCCACTTTGCCCCGCACCAAAAAGCCCAAGGTTCAAATCAAGCGTGAGAAAACGTCGCTTGGTTGGGCGTACCGCATCTACATCGACGGCGCGTACATGGGGACCGGCCTAACGGCGGCTTCCGCCCGCGAAGGCGCGAAGCGGATGCTGGTCATCTACCTGCGCACAATGCCCCGGCGCTTCATGGTGACACCGCAGCGCACCGCAGGTGACCGCCAAGTTGCGCACGCCGTTTTCACGCATGTTGCCCAGGGTCACCATGCCGCTAATCCAGCGGTACCGTGCCAGCCATAAACGATTTTACTTGTTGCGCTTTGCCTGTTTGCCTTTGCGATTTTCAGGACACTTGGAAACGTGACTGGCCCTTTTTTTACCTTCTTTGCAATACACCGCGTTTGGGTTGACAACGCTGGTTTGGGTTGATCGCCACGACGCTTCCGCCGTGTCGGAAAAAGCCAACAGGTCAACAAGCAAAAATATAGATAGGAAAGTGAGCGCTGCCTTCATTGCAAAGCCCCCTGAAGGTTTCGCTGCAGGCACACTAGCATTGGGGAAACGCGCGCACACCTGGCGTTTCTTGCAAGAACGCCGATTTGTTTACCCCGCTGTTTACCCCAGCGCGATTTTCGCGGGCTTGTTCTAACGTCAGAAAATTCAAGAAGTCACTGCGCCATCGGCACAAGTGCGCAAGTGCGGCTGCACGCTGTCAACTAAACCCCCAAGAGCGGACATGTGCAGTGCAAACGGCGATGTCTGCTAAGGGCCAATAGCGGACATCGTGAGAAGTTGTTGCCTTAAGGGGGTACGGACTCGCCTGTCGTCGCTTCCACTATGACGGTCCCCGTCATATGCGGATGCAACGAGCAGAAATACTTGTAGGTGCCCGGTGTCGTGAACGTGAACGAGAACTTTCCGTCGGTATCCATGACTTTGGAGCGAAACGCGTTCGGCGACACGACCGTATGAGGGATGTCGTCCTCGTTCGTCCAGGTGACTGTGGTTCCGGCTTTGACCTTTAGCTCCTGCGGGCCGAAGGTGAAGTTATCGATCTTGACCGCGATCTCTTCAGCGGATGCCGGCGCCGCAGCGTGGAGATACGCCGCCGCGACGCCGGCCACGAGCAGTCTTGTCAGGGCTTTGATCATCCTCATGGCCATCCTCATTTCTGGATCGGCGTGTCGATGATGGCGAGACGCTGCTCGTTCTGCTTGAAGGTCACGCTGGCAATGCCGAGCATGCCGCGCAATTTGTCCTCTGGAACCTTCATCGGGCCGGGGGACGGCGCCGAGCCTGGCGCCGGCTGCGGAAAAGCGGTCGAACGCGCGGTGTGGAAGGTGACGTTGCCTTCCACTTTCTGCATGACCTGGTGGATGTGGCCATTGAGCACGGTGACCGAGCCGAAGCGCTTCAGGTAACCGAGCGCGCGCGCACCATCTTCCGTGCCCCATCCCCACTCCGGGTAAACGGTCCAGAGCGGGATATGCGCGAAGACCACAATAGGTTGCGATGTCGAACGGCCCTTGAGGTCGTCTTCAAGCCATTCGAGCTGGTCATTGCCGAGATTGCCGAGCCCTCCGGCCTTCAGATTGACGACATTGACCAGGCCGATGAAATGCACGCCGTTATCGTCGAAGCTGTACCAGCCAGCGCCGTTCGTACCGCGCCCATAGCGGTCGAGATAGAGCTTGCCCTGGTCTTCGTCGAGCAAATCGTGCTCGCCCGGCACGTAACGCACATTCAGCCCGGCATGTGAAATGATCTGATCCGCGTCGTCGAATTCCGATGGCTTCGACAGATGCGAGATATCGCCGGTATGGATCATGAAGGATGGCTTCACCGGCAGCGTCTTCACGCGTGCGATCGCTTCTTCCAGCGTCCCTTTGACGTTTGGATTGGCCGGCTTGTCGAAACCCAAATGGCTGTCGCTGATCTGAAGGAACGTGAATCCTTTCACCGGTGCAGCCGTTGCCTCATCGATGATGCCGAGCGACGCCGGCACACCGCCGGTGATGGTCCAGAGCACGCCGGTGCCTGCCCACGTCATGCATTCGAGAACCTTGCGGCGGTTCATGCCGTCATCGTGCTCAGTCATTTTTTGTCTCCATGGATGTGCGTATCTGGAGACGAGACTGAGGTGCGCGACGAATTATTCCCGCGCGAAGGCAATCACGAAAAAGTCAGGCACGCTGCGAAATTTATTCGCGTGCTGATCAGTCTCCCAAGCAAGCAGCCATTACGGCTGCCGTATCAAAAGGAGACATGACAATGAAAATCCTTCTCGCCGCCCTTGCCGTTATCGGAAGCATCGCGACACCCGCATCTGCTCAGTCGTTCAGCGCGAGCCGTTATGGGACCGGTAACGTCCTGCCGTTTGCCTACCAGCCCTCGGCTCCCCAGCGCGGCCAAGTGGCCGTCGGCCGGAGTGGTCTCAACGCCTACGCGGCGGGGCCAGGGGCGGCCCTTACAGGCGGATCCGACGATCCAGCCCTTACAGGCGGCGGCAGCGTCGGATACAACCAACTGCTGCGCACCTTTTGACCCCAAAGAAACAAAGCAAAAGCAAGGATAACAGGGCGGGTTTCGGCCTGCCCTGTTTTCGAAAATTTTATGCCGGCCGGGAATGAAACGCGCGCTCGCGGAGTCTTGAGAACAACGTGATCGTTTTCGGCGTAAAGGGTGACCCGTATTGGCCATTGATGGCCATGGGCCAGCGCAGCGCCCAGGCGATCGCCACACCGGATGAAAGATATGAGCCGTCCCAGGTCTGACGACAATTCAGTGCTGCTGGTCCACGCCTATCTCGATGGCGAGCTCGACCCCGCCAATGCCCTCAGCGTCGCCCAGCAGATGAGCCAGGAGCCGGCGCTAGCCGTGGAGATCGAGCGCGTGAAGGAACTGCAGAAGCTTATTCATGACCGTCTGCCGCGCGAGGCGGCGCCGCCCGGCCTGCGTGCGCGGATCGAATCCTCGATCGGCACAACGCGACAACCGCGCGCGACACCGTCATGGATGCACTCCTGGCGCGCCCTCGCCGCATCGATTGCCGTTGCCGCTGTTGTCGCGAGCGGCTCGACCTGGCTGGTGGTCGGCTCGCAACAGAAGCCGGTACAGGTCGCGGAACTGCTCGTCTCCGATCACATCCGCTCACTGATGGCGCCGGAGCCGGTCGACGTCGTTTCATCCGACCGTCATACCGTGAAGCCGTGGTTCAACGGCCGCATTCCAAATTCACCGCGCGTCGTCGATCTCGCCAAAGACGAGTTCCCGCTGATCGGCGGCCGCGTCGACGTCGTCGGCCGCACGCCGGTTGCAACGCTCGTCTACCGGCGCGCGAAGCACCTGATCAGTCTCACCGCCTTGCCCGGCAGCGATGCCTTCGCGATCGGCGGACCACACAGCATCAACGGTTACAACATCGTCCGGTGGACAGAAAACGGCGTGACCTATTGGGCCATCTCCGACGTCGAAGCGAAAGAACTGGAAACCTTCGCACAGCTATTCCGCACAAGCCGAAACGAACTCTAGGCGATCAAGCAGGCGTCATGTCGATAATACCGTTGCGGCCCCGAGCCGGCGCAAACAGCCCTGACGGATCACCGGTCCGGCTGGTGACGCCTGGCGCGCAGGATACGGCCGGGCTCGACGATAACGCGCTCTTCCGAACCGTCGTGATGCCTCATATCGACGAAGCTTACCGCCTCGCACGCTGGCTTACGACCAACGGCACTGACGCCGAAGACGTGGTGCAGGATGCCGCGCTGCGCGCCTTCCGTGCCATTCGCAGTTATGCCGGCGGCAATCCGCGCGCCTGGTTGCTGAGCATCGTGCGCAACACCGCCTATTCCTGGCTGCGCAAGAACCGTCCCGCTGCAATCATTTCGGTCGATGACCTGGAAGCCGTAGAGCTCGAGCACACTAAGCCCGGCGAGACCCAGGATGATACGCCCGAAGCATCGCTGATCGCCAAGGTCGACGCCGAGCGGCTCCGCGCGGCGATCGCAAAACTGCCCGCGCCGTTCCGCGAAACCCTGGTGCTGCGTGACATCGAGGGCCTCGACTATCGCGAGATTGCCGAGGCCACCGAAGTACCAATTGGGACTGTTATGTCACGGCTCGCGCGTGCGCGTCGCCGGTTAATTGCGACTATCGAAAAATAGGCTCACAAAAGAACCGTCTCCCAAAGAAACAGAAGTTCGGCCCAAAATGCAGTGCAACCGTGTCACGCGCGCTTCCCCCAATAGCGACCGAGAAAGCGGACTTCCGCGAAAGGATCCCCGACGCCCGGCATCGGCCATCCCCCACGTTAGTCGCGACGTGGAACGGCACCACGTCAGCGCAGTTGGGCATCCTGCCCGCCGAGCGACTGGCCCAAATGCTACTCCGCCGATTAGCGGATCAAGAAGAGACCAAGAACGGCTAAAACTGGAATTCCGCTTGACCGCTGACTGAGAAGTGAACCGTGACCATCTCTGCATAAGAACACTGCTGACACTCAAATGTCCGCAGGTCATTCTGGGTATTTGTCGCGACCTCGATCAACGCCAGGAACATCGGTAGCCCGCAATTAGGGCACCGTCGCTCACCAAACGGAGGGCGCGAGGGATCGTGTGGCCTCGGCATGACGCAGAACTCCAGCCCTACCCGACACCGCAACGCTACCGGGGATCAACCGGGAGTCTAGTCACGACTGCGTAATGATTGGGGCACGCACAGCGGCATCCTAGAACGGGAACGACAGTCGTCCGAAAGTTAGGGCTACTGGGCCGCGCGCTTTCGTTTCTGCGCGTTAAGCCGGGATCACCGTTGCCAGCGTCAGAAGCACACCGAATGCGAGCGTGAACGCAAAAATCTCTTGCGCGCTTGCCCGAATTTTCCAGTTGAACATGATCGCCTCCAAATTCTTGGAGTTCACGTCCACAAACTACCCCCCGCGCTCGACACGGAGTGTAACGGTCATCACAAAATTTGCGATTGGTAACTCCGTATAGGAACGAACCTTCACGCTTCTGAGTTCCGAACTTGGTTCCCCACAGGGAGGAACTTGGACGGCGGTCGTTTCGGACGAATGCCACAACGGACCGAAGCGGCTGCCGTCGCAACGTTAAAACAGGACGACGCTTGGTCACTTTCGGAGGCTACTCGCGCTGTTCGCTGAGTTGCAAATTGGGAACTTGATCTTGTCCGTAATCCCATACCGCGTGTGCAATTTCGTCACGGATTGAGGGCGCGGCCACGGTTTGCAGACCGGAATTTAGCGTGACGCTTATTCTAATGACCGCGCGCTTGGGGATCCTTTTGGGGTGCGCGGCCATTGGGCCGCTTTGGGCAACGGCGGCCCTTTTTGCGGAACGCCGGGCACTCAACCAAATCAAGGACAGATTTCCGTCACCGGCCCGCCAAGGTCGCTTGACAGGTGCCGGTCGTCGGCGAATCGAGGCTGGCTCTGATCGGGGGACGGGGGGCCAGCCTCGTACTGGAGTCACACTACGCGGCGACCGGCATGGATCAATATGAACTCACGCCATTTGTTCCGGCCCTTTGTTGCCCAGCGAACATTAAACCTCCAGATTAACTTGAAGTCCGCCCCCCGTGGAACGTCGTGTTCCCCAGCGCGTTAGCGCGAGTGAACTGCGGCCGCCCCCTTACCCCAGGCCGCAGGTCGCTTGAGCCTCTAGGGCCGCTGCACATCCCAGCGGCCCTCTCTTTTTTTGAGCCAGAAAACCAATGCCCAAGATCGAGTTCGACGGCCTGCGGTCAAGCCCGAGGATATTCAGGAAGGCGACGAGGCCGATCCCCATCAACACCCGATTGCCATCGCCCTGCGACGAGAGCGCGGCGTTGATGATGCGCGTGTGTCGAAACGCGAAGTGCTGGTCCGACGCGGACATCAGTGGTTCAGATATGGCGCTCCGAAGCGTGTAACCTAGCTTCAGAGCGCTCGACGGGCTTGAATGGACTCACTTCGCCGGTGTCGGCCAAACTTTGGTTTTCTTGTGCGGGCCATCAATCAGGCTTCGACTCAAAAAGCATCCGGCGTTGCTTCGCCACCGTGTATCGACGGTATGACATGAAAGACCGCAGGCCGGAGCCCGAACCAAATCTAATTGCTAGGCCCAAGATAAAAATCAAAAGGAATAGCTGCCACAGAACCATAGCGATCTCGTTCTTCTGGAGTTCAATTCATTGAAAGGGCCAGGCCTCCCGGAGAGGACCCGGCCCCAACGACCACCTCTGGAAGTTTCCTCCCAATTTTTTAGCGGTCACCTAATCAATCTGGGGACTGATCAAAACGTTCCGTCAGCTGACAGCGTCTCTCTCGGATTTTTGACCTTCCCCGATAGAGGCGGAAGTCTTAACGAGAGACCTTTCAAAGAAAGCGCCGCAATGTCAAAAGACACAAGGATGAACCAAACAATCTCTCTTTGCATTCCAGTTTTAACTGGCGGGCGAATGGAAAATGGAGAGACCTGATGGCAACAACATCATCAGTAGAGACCCGCGAAACAGCCTCACTTATCGGCAGCGACAAGGTCGAAGGCACTGCCGTCTACGGCGCTGACGAGAAAAAAATTGGCGAGATCGAGCGCGTAATGATCGAAAAAATAGGCGGCAAGGTCGCGTTCGCAGTTCTCAGTTTCGGCGGTTTTCTTGGAATGGGAGAAGACTACTATCCAGTTCCCTGGTCGACTCTCACATACGATACCCGTCTCGGCGGCTACCGCACCAACTTAACAGCCGAGCAACTCGACCGCGCGCCAAAATATAATCAGAGCACCGGCTGGAACTGGAACCGCGAAAACGAACAACGCGTGTTCACCCACTATCAGGCGCGCCCTTATTGGGAATGAGTATGGGCGCCAAATAAAAAGAGGATCGTGTAATACGGTCCTCTTTTTTTAAACAACGACTATCGGCGTTCAAAGTCATCCCTTTGTCAAAGTTGAATGCGGGAACAGACGAATCACGGTCTTTATTCGTCTCTAAGAACCTCTGTATCCGCGATCCTTAAGCGGTCCAGCGTCGGTCCACTTCGCCGTCGGAACTGTGGCCGCTTCTTTTTATCAGCCGCAAAGTCCTAGGAGTGTATCGCGGGCTGCTGACCATAAAGTCCGTTTGAGGGGCAGCGCGGAACCGAGAACAAACTGCCTCGTTGTCCTCAAAGCAAATATGGAGACGACAATGGGTCGAGGCATACTTCTCTGGTTACTTGGCGTTCCGATACCGATCATCATCCTGCTGTTTCTTTTCTGGCATTAGGCCATGCCGCGCACACTCGTAAAGCCACACAAAAGCGACAAGCGTTACGTCCGCCGGAAAGGCGGCAAGTTCACAAAGTCACAAGACGACGTCGGCCGCTCACTTAGTGTCGATCGCCGCAAGCACGCCAAGACCAAAGTCAAAAGCGGCGAAGGAGATCGAGGCGACCGATAAACCATCGGCAGAACAGCTGGACCGAAAGTTATGAAGACGCTCCTTTTGGCAGTCATCCTCGTTTGCCCGGCGAGTGTCTGCTTTGCACAAAGTCTGCCAAATTATGGACCGAATGCGCCGCCAAACGCTGACAGTTTCGGCCAGCCGCCCAGCGGTGCTATGCCTCCCGGGGTCCCGCGGTCGGGATATCGCGCTTATCCCTTTGTGCCTTATAAATATGGGGCCTATCCCTATGGGCCTTATCAATATGCTCGGCCGTACCGTGAACGTCCTCGATATTGGTATAGGTGATTGCGCTAATGCCATGGACTTCCGAAGACGCCGAACGCCATACCAAAAAGGCTGACAGCCCTAAACGCCAACGCATGTGGGCAGAGATCGCCAATTCGGTGCTGACTGAAACCGGAGACGAAGGACGCGCTATTCGCGAGGCCAATGCAGTAGTCGCGAGAGACTTCGCCAAGCTCGATTAAATTACAGCGGACCCTGCTGTGCGGTGTGAACGGAAGTCGCATGTCCGCTTTACAACCCGAAAGCAGGAAACCAACGAAGAGGCCGCCAACTGAGGCGGCCTCAATAGATAAAAACGCTCAGGACGATTGTTACCAAGTCGTCCAAACGCTGCCTTTGTAATATCCACGGCCTGGCCCCGCCTCGCGGATTGTAATGTCCGCGCTGGGTTTCCATGTCTCCTCGCGGATAACGACTTTGGACTCCGTCGGATAAGTGTACTTCTCTTTAGCAACCCAGCACACGTTGCCCGTGCAGGCATACGCAGCTGACGCGCTTGCCGCCGAGAAGGCCAACATCACTGTGCCCGTTACGGCAGCCAAAACGTATTTGCTTAGTGCTGTCATGTTCACACCTCTGGTTGCCCCTCGAATTGAATGCAACGGGCGTGCACCTACCTAGGTTCCTTATTTGCCAGAAACTCCATGCAACACGCATGCAACACGCGGACAAGTTTTCTACCGCCCGCTAAGGATGTCTGCTTTGCCGCCGAAAGCGAACATGTGCGGTGCAGCCGCCCATGTCTGCTTTGGGCCATAAGCGGAACTCATCGGCGCGGCCTATGGCGAGCTTATTCTCTCTCTGAATATTCAGCGCACCACGGATACGGATCATAGGGCATCTCGTAGTTGCGTACCGCTCCTCGTTTGTCAGCTCGTTTGGCAGTCTTGCGTGGATTGTAAAATTGATTGGGGACGCAAAATCCACCATTGCCGCTTAGCGCTGCTCTACACTGCTCAATGGTGAGGAAGCCACAATTGGTTGCACTGAAACCACTGTCTGCGGATGCCGTCACCAACACGAGCATCGCCACGACCTTACTCATAAAACGCATATGAGGCCCTCCTATTGTTATTAGAAATAACACCGTGCATCCGGGGGTCAGTCCGTGGGACGAAAGTGGTGTTTTGGTGATGTGGAAACGGCGCGCTGCAACGCGGACCGACAATTTCCGCACCATGTCAGCGATCACGCTTGCCTTTCTGACGGCCAACATCCAATTCACAAACCGCCATCGAGAACGCGGGGGCTCGTGCAATTCACCTCGCGCTTTCGCCCTTTGGTTTGAAAGTTCGCTTTGGTTTTTGTTTCGGCACGTTGCCGCCTCTTTTTTGGCTCTCTGGGCAGAGTCGAGCATCTTGAACGAAGTAGTGACCTACGGGGAGGCCCGGCGGTGCGGTTCCGCAATATCCTGAATTTCGAGTGTCAAGCGCATCAATCCAAGATGCTTTGGCTGATGTGCTCCAAACGGAAGCCGGGAGAGCGAGAAGGACCCATATGAAGGGCTTGTTCATGAACTTCACCTCTACGAGAAACCTCCCTGAACAACGCGTGTCGCAGCCGGCGAGTTCAGATTCTCTACTTTGATCCAAGTTTTCCGTGAGCGGTCTGCGCCGCAGATCATCGCCGTCGCGCATGAGAAGATCGAAGCAGTCGCCGGGTTGCAGCAACCGCGCCCCTGATGCCATTCTGCTGAAAATACTATTTTGGCTAAAAATTCGGCCGAGAGTGACATCATTTGTCCGCCGGTGTCCGCGCTCAGCATCAGGCCAACACCAAACGCTAGAAACCCAGCACGGTCAGACATGCCCCCACACAGACCGATTATTTCCCCAAAACCCGTCAGGATTCAGTCCGAAAAATATCTCGTCCGCCCCATTAACGCGGACGACGCCTCGGATCGCTGGGCAAGCTGGATGTCTGACCCGGAAGCCATGCACATGCTCAATATGCCCGCCCGGATTTGGAAAAAGACGGACGTCGTCAATTACGTGCGAACGTTTGACCAACAGTCGCACCTGCTTCTCGGAATTTTCGACAAGCAGAGCGGCTTGCACATCGGAATTTTCACCGTGGACATCAATTACGCGCTCGGCGAATACCTTGTGAATTTGCTTATCGGCGAACCTGAATATCGAAACAAAGGTGTTACTTCGAGCCTCATGTTTCGATTCAGAGAGTATTTTTTTGAAACGCTTGGGCTGAAAGTGTCGAAGGCGAGCGTCCTGGCACGCAACACTGCCATAACACACTATCTTCTCAAGACCGGCTGGCGGCTGGAGCAAACCGTCAAAGGCGGCGCGAGATCGCACGCCACCGGCGAGATGCTCGACATCTGTTTATTCAGTCTCTCCCGGGAGGCGTGGCGCGACTGGAAGAAAAAAAACCTGCGCTGAGCAACTGTGCCAGCGCCCGCCTCAACGACGCGCTGCCGCTTTCCTGTCGCTGCCGGACGCCTAATTAAATTTATAGCTCAAGCCGGTGCGAACCGCGTCGACGGTCAGATGGCCGGTCGTGAAATTCGTGCCGCCGTTCAAAGTAGGATCTGATGACACAATGGATGAAGTGTTGCTGCCCGTGTCGCCAAAGTCGTAGTGCAGATATTCCAGACGCCACAGCCAGTTGGTGTTCCATAACCTGGTCTCGACACCGGCGCCGGCGACCCATCCAAACTCCCAGGTCTGCGACGAGCCTCCGCTCGGGGTGCTTCCATTGAACGAGGATACGGACTCCTGGACCAGTCGCGTCCATCCAAGCCCGCCCGTGCCGTAGAACAATACGTTGGGCCAAACCAGGTAGCCAAGCCGGGCGCGGGCCGACCCGAGGATCTTAAATTTGTCGGTGTCTGTTTCGAACGCGGTATCAACACCGTCAGTGAACACGCTCGTCGCCGACCCCTTGATGCCGCTCGCCGAGAGATCGATTTCCAGCCCGCCAACCCAGTTTCTGACCTGCCAGTTGTGCCCCGCCTGGAAGCCTGCAAGCCAGCCGTTGGAGTGGATGTCACCGACGACCGGAAAATCCGGGGCCTTTGAACCGAAGAACTCGTCATTCCTGGGATCATGGCCCCATCCGTAGCCCACGTGACCGCCCAGGTAGTAGCCGCTCCAATCCCACACTGCCACAGCGGCGGGCGCCGCCTTGGTCGGCATCGCAGCAGCCATCGCAGAGCCCGCAGGGCCCGTGAACCAATCGAGCTTGTAGCTCAGGCCGGCGCGAACCACATCGACCGTCAGCCTCCCCGACGTCGTGCTGGAACTATCGCTGAAACTGGTGGGCTGCGCCTGGCCAAAGTCGTAGTGGAGGTACTCTAGTCGACCGAGCCAGTTGGTATCCCAGAGTCTGGCTTCCACACCGGCACCGGCAATCCATCCAAACCGCCAGCTCGGGTCCGCACTGATGCTCGAAAATGAAAGTACCCCACCCGTCGTTGTGACGTTCTCTTCGGTTTGGACGAAACGCGTCCACGCCAGGCCGCCGGTGCCGTAAACCAACACGCTTGGCCAGACGACATAGCCCAGCCGGGCGCGAGCCGATCCCAGCATCTCAAACCTGTCGGTCCGTCTTCTGCTCACGGTGTCTTCACCGCTTAACGTCGCAACCGAGCGCGATCCTTTGATGGCGCTGGCAGTCAGGTCGATTTCGAGGCCGCCGACCCATGCACCGCTTTGCCGGTTGATGCCTGCCTGGAACCCGCCGAGAACGCCATTGGAATTGACCCCGTGCAAATCAAGAGGATCGCTCCCTTCACTAAACGGATCGCGGCCCCATCCGTAGCCGACGTGGCCGCCGATGTAGAAACCGCTCCAGCTCCAGGGTGCGCCGGCAACTCGCGGGGCCTTGAGCGGCATGTCGGCAGCATAAGCCGCACTGGCAGTGCCGGCCCACGGACCTAGTCCGAACTTGTAACTCAGGCCGGCACGCACCACATCGACGGTCAGATTGTCGCTTGTTGAGTTAAAGCCTTCGGTCGAGATGGAATTCCCCGAGTCCCTGAAATCAAAATGCAGGTATTCGATGCGCGCCAGCCAGTTGCTATCCCACAATCTGGTTTCGACGCCGGCCCCGGCCACCCAGCCAAAACGCCACGTCGGCGTCGATATGGCCTGAGTGGCCGTTACTGTGGTGCCTCCTGTCGTAATGATGAGGTCCAGCTGTTGCGTCTGGTTGAAGCGGGTCCATGCCAAGCCACCGGTGCCGTAGAGCAGGAGGTTTGGCCAGGGCACATACCCGAACCTCGCACGGGCGGAGCCGATCCAATCGAATTTGTCGGTTTGTCTAAGAGTTGACGTCAGCGTGTCGCCTTCTCCTACGTCAATCGTGCCTGACGTCGAGGTTGTTCCTTTGATATTTGTGGCCGACAAATCAATTTCGAGCCCGCCAACCCACGGACCGTGTTGCACGTTGGCGCCAGCCTGGAAGCCGCCGAGGAAACCGTTAGAGTTGCCCCCCGACAGAATCTTGTTGCCGAAAATCTGATCGGTGAAGGGATCGCGTCCCCATCCGTAGCCGGCGTGAGCACCAATATAGAATCCGGTCCAGCTCCAGGGCGCGGCGGCGACGGGCGCAGGTCCCTTAAAATCGGCGGCGCTGGCAGACGCTGACGTCAGGGCCACCACGCCGACACTCGTCAGCAAATGCCTCTTCAGCATATTTCTTCTCACGGCAAAGCCCCCCAAGGATCAGAGCCAATCCGATCCAGCGCCGGCCAGATATCTACCAGAATCAGCCCCAATGAGGCGTGACCTTTCAGCAACAATTGACAGAAATCACGGCCCCGCCGCCGTCATCCAAAGGGAGGACGGCCAGTCCTAAGCGATGAACCCGAGAGCGCCGGCTCGACCCGCTAGCTGCTTGATTTCTTCGGAAAATTTCCAGATTTCCGCGCGCGCCAGGCCTCGCGCGTGATGCTCAAGTAGCACAAGGCCAGCATTGCATCACTCGTTTGCGATTTGGCGTGCCGCTCGACCGTCTTGTCGAGATGCCAGCCGGATTTGAGCAGGTAGCGGACCATCGGGCGGTTGGTGGCGAGCACCGTTGCCATCATGGTTTTGATGCCGAGCGTCTCGAAAAAATAGTCGTGAAATGGAATTCCAATTTCCGCCACCGCGCCCAGGTGGCGAAATTCATGCTCGCCAATCATGAGAAAGACGAGGCAACGGCTCAATGCGCGATCGACATCCACCCGGAAAAAGCCGATCTGCAGGCCGCTCTGCTTTTCGAAAATGCTCAACAGCAGGTGCGATTGTTGATCGAATTTCCGTATGTATGCGGCGACATCCGCGCGCGTCATCGCCTTGAGCGGGGAATTGACCAGCCGCAAATTCTTCGGATCAAGCATCCAGCTCGCCCACCGATCCGAGGCATCGTCAATCGTCGTGCTGCGCACGAGGAAATTGCCGCAATCGATGGTGACGACGTTTTGCGGAACGGTGGGAGCCGGTGCTTCTGCCATGGGACCATCGACTGGCGGTCATTGAATGTCATCTTCCGCCAACGCAGGCAGGCAAAGCAACTGACGATCTGCGTGGCAAGCCATGGAAGCGAGTGCGCTCAAGAGCGCCGTCGATAAAGAACGCAACGTGATTGGAAATGTTTCCGCCGGCAACGGCACCCGCTGCCCGACGCGGGTAAATCTAGAGTGCCTTTTGCTTTCTGCGACGCGAATAGTCCGATCAGGCCAGGACGGTGCTCATCGCTAGTTGCAAGCGAGGCGCTGGCCGCCCACGCTTGCCGTACCCGTGCTTCCGGCGCCGCCCGCGCCGAGGACGATCCTGCAATTCTTGGGAACCGGGGCGCAACCACCGCGTTCCGAGCAAAAGACCTGGCCGCCGCCACCGCTACCACCACCGCCCTCCTCCCGCGAGGTCGGACTTGCCGCTGCTTTCGTCTCGCGTTCGCATTCTCCATTCGCTTTGTTGCGCACAAAACCGCGTTTGCACGCTTCGGCAACGCAGCGGTCTTCCTCGGCCCTGAAGCCTTTGCTGCAAGCCAATGGACAGAGCCGCTCCTTCTGCTGCTTCACCGCATCGAGCGCGCCGAGCGATGCAACCTTGACCTCGAAATTCGCTTTTGCACGCTTGTTGAATTCCGTCATCGCGCGCGTCGACTGGTCGGTCCATTTGCCGTCAACCGTGCCCGGATCGCAGCCAACTCGCTTGAGATGGAATTGCAGCAACCGGGCGATGTCAGCCTCGTCCATTTGAGGCGCAACAGCCCGTGTCGCATCCGGCCCGCTCGGAGCCGACGCAACCACCGTTGGCGCCTGTTGTGATTTGGACGCAGCTTCCAGTTTGGCCTTCAGCTTTGCCTCTTCTTCGGCGAATTTTCTGGCTGCCTCTTCCGCTTTCCGCCTGGCGTCTTCGACGGCCCGGTCGCGAGCTTCATCGGCCGCCTTTTTCGCGTCGGCTTCCGCCTTGAGTTTTGCTTCCTGCGTGGCGCGTAGCTGAGCTGCCTCGGTGGCTTTGCGCTTGGTCTCCTCTTCAGCCGCTTTTTCCTTCCCCATCGTCACCCGTTGTTCGGCTGCGATGATCTTGTCGCGTGCCGCGCGTGCGAGATCGGCAAAAAAGCCGGTGGTGTGCGCGGCCAGAAATGTGTCCCACGCCTGCCGGGTGCCGATGCGCTCGGCAAATTCATAGTCGCGCGCCAGCGTATCTGCAGCCGGAGGCGCAGGCGCCGCCGCAGCCGGCGCCTGTTTCTCGGGCGCCTTCGGAACCAGCGCGACGGTCGATCCGCCGATCGAGCCGTAGACGTAAGGCTCCTGCTTGTTGTCGGTCGATTTCATGACCTCGTCGCGTACCCGCCCGAAGGCAATGCGAACGTCGAGGCCGGGTATCGAAAGACTGTCGAGCAAGGCGGCCGTAAAGGGGCTGTGATCTCCGATACCGTCGGCCGCGGTCATCCCGGCCTTGGCGGCAAACGCCACCAGCGTATCGGTCGACGTCACTTCGATCTTGGCAAGGCCGCGGCCCATCGAACGTGACGCAATCGTGCGCGTCATCTTCTTGCCGAATGGATTTTCGCGGCACGCATCCAGGATAACAAGCCGCAGGCGCTTCACCGGATCGAGCATCCGCATGACACGATCGAGCGAGATCGTCTCGTCCTCGACGTCGACGTCGCTGGCAAGCTCGGCATCGACCGGGATCAGGTAGTTGGTGCCATCGAACTCGATGCCGTGGCCGGCATAGTAGACGACCGCAATATCGGCATTTTTTGCGGTGCTGGTGAATTCACGGATCGTGCGCCGCATCGCGGTGTTGCCGAGATCGAGCTTGCTCTCGACGACTTCGAATCCCGCCTTCTTGAGCATCGCCCCAACGGCCGTCGCGTCCCTTGCGGGATTGGCCAGCGGCTGGACGTTCTTGTAATTGGAGTTGCCAATGATCAATGCGACGCGGCGCTCGGCGGAAGCAACCCCCGCCGACAGCACCAACGTTAGCCCGATCAGAAACGACAGGCTAAACAGCCGCGAGGTCATCCCCGCCCCCGGAAATCATGACGAATCTACCATGTCCGGGAACCGGACACCATTATGCAAGTGGAAGTTCCGCCGACCAAATTAACGTTTTTTGCGCTGGCAAACCTTGCCCGGCGGGGGCTGGTCGATATCATCAACCGACGAACGGCGGGCGATTGGGGGATCTGTCATGCGGTTTGTGGTCTTGGGCCTCTTGGGCCTGTGCATCCTTTTGTTCGCCCTGAATGGCGAGGCCGTCAGGGCCGGCACTGTGCTTATCTCGACGGACGAAGGCGCCCTGCCCCCATCTTCTGACGCGACAAGAATTCCGGTGGCCACGCGTGCGATCACGCGCCGTCCCGACCTGATTTTGGTCTCACCAGCAAAGTCGGTGAACTCGCCGTTCGATTTGCAGTTCAAATTTCAGGCGCATGGCGGCAGCGGCATCAAGCCGGAATCCTTCCGTCTGATCTACCTGAAGAGCCCGACTGTCGATCTGACCGCGCGTGTGCGGCCCTATATCCAGGCCAACGGTCTCGTGATGCCGCTGGCCGAAGCACCGGCGGGACGCCACGTGATCGAGGCGAAAATATCCGACAGCGACGGCCGTGAGACCGTCGCCGTGTTCGCGTTCGATGTGGTCAAGTAGAAAAAGAACAATCAGAACCCGACCAGGGCACGAACACCGGTGTATAGCGAGCTGGCGCCCGCGCCTAAAGCCGTGGCTCCCGTTGCGATTGTCCTGAAGTTATCCTGAATCTTCTGGGCGCGACGGCGTAACGCCTGCGTTCCGACGTGGCGTCCGGCAATGCGTGCGATGGTCACGGCGGCAGCGCTGGGGGCGCCGGTGGCATCCAATGTTCTCGGCAACATGCGGCGCACGAAAGTCGCCAGCACCGCCCCTGTGATGTTGGCCAGTGCAATACTCGCCACATATTCAAGGGTCTCGCGCCAATCGCGCGCGTTGTCCGGCAAGACGGGAACCTTGTCGATGACCGCGACCGCAATCAGCATCCCAGTCACCGCAAGCAGACCGATTAATATGCCGTCGGCGATTGCCCACTCAATTCCGTGATGCAAACGCCAGATGACCAAAAAGCCAAACGGCAACGGAATTGCTATGGACGCGAGGCGCAGGAAGAGCGGTGAGATGTCGAGAGTGACGACAATCAAGAAATGCGCGGCGATAAGCAGAACGGCAGGCGCCAAAATGTAGATAGCAATATGAGTCGACCAGAAGGTCAAAGGTGATGTCGCGCGCGCGACTGCCGTCCGTGCTTTATAGACCTGATCTTCGAGGTCCATCGCCAGCGCGACCAGCTGCAAATTTTCATTGATGACCGGACGGACCAGACGAAGGTCACGACCGCAGTCCCCGCAAACAAGCGCCTCCTCGTTGAAATCCTCGAGGCAGTAAGGACACTCCATTCAATCCCCCGGAGCCTTTAGTTTTTATCTTGGCGGCCGAGCTGGCCCTGCAGGTCGGCCAGCTCCCGTCGCAGGCTTGCCACACGTTCCTTGAGCTCTTCGTTTTCGAGCATCAGCGATTCAGGAATTTTCAGCTCGTTGCCGCAATGGCGGCAAATCGAGGCGTCGGTTCGGACGTTCTCGTTGCAAAACGCGCAGCGCATCGACGTCTTTGCGCCTGCCTTGCCGCGCTGTCTCATTCCCCTGCCCCCAACCCACAAACCATCGTAGCCGCGGAAGAAAGTCTCGTTAAGCTCTAGCTCAACCAGCGCGGGGCGCCGGGGAAACTCATAATTAACAAGTTTGGCACACCAATAGCGCGGGGGGACCCTGCAATTCCCTCGGTTTGAGTGCGCCCGAACCGCAAATGACCGAGCCAGCCGCCAAATCGCCGAAGCCGGCCGACGGCACCCCTGCCGTCGAGTCGCCGCCGCTCGCGCCCAATGGCGTAGCCATCTGTTACGTGGTCGACGAGGAGCCGAGCATCCGACATTTTCTGTCGCTCGTGCTCCATGGTGCCGGTGTCGACACCGTCGAGTTCGCCGACGGCGCCAGCATGCGCAAGGCGTTTGAGTCACGCCCGCCCGCGCTGGTCTTCATCAATATTTCGCTGGAGTCGGCCGACGCAATCGAGACCGTCGTCGCGCTCGGTAAGGGGCGGTATCGCGGCCCTGTGCAATTGATGAGCGCGCGCGGCGCTGCCGTCCTCGAGCACGTCAAGGGCATCGGCGTGCAGCACAAGCTGCAGATGCTGCCCGTGCTCAAGAAACCTTTTGAGACCGAAACGATCGTCAAGCTTGTGCAGGATCTCAAGCTTGGCACGCCGCCGGCCGTTGCCGCCAAGCTCGAGCTCGACGACGCCATCAAGAACAAGTGGGTGGAGTTCTGGTACCAGCCCAAGATCGCCTTGCGGAAAAAGCAGCTCGCAGGGGCCGAGGCCTATGCGCGCGTGCGTCACCCCCAGCATGGCATGGTGCTGGCAGGAGCATTCACTGCCGATGCGTCCGAGCCTGCTGCCGCCAAATTGGCCGAGCTCGCGCTTGAAAACGCGCTCAGGACCGGCGCGCACTTCTCCAAGCTCGGGGTGAATCTTCGCCTGTCAGTTAATATTCCAGTGCCAGCGCTGGTGAAGATTTCGGTCGAAGACATTGTGAAAGCCCACCGTTCGGCCAGTGAAAAATGGCCTGGCCTGATCATCGACGTGCCTGAAGAGCAGATCATCAAAGACCTCAAGCTCGCCGGCGAATTGAGCAAAAAGCTCGAGCCGCACAATGTCAGGCTCGCGATCGACAATTTCGGCCGCGCCTACTCGATGCTCGCCAAGGCCGAGGAAATGCCGTTCGAGGAACTCAAGCTCGACAAGTCCTTTGTCGCCGATTGCGGCACGGACAAGGTCAACGCCCCGCTGTGCAAGACTGTCATCGATCTCGCTCACAGTTTCGGCCGTTACGTCGTCGCGGTCGGTATCGAAAAGGCCGCGGATGCGGTCGCACTGGTGAGCATGGGCTGCGACTACGGCCAAGGGTATTTGCTCGGCCAGCCGATGCCGCAAGAGCGTTTCGTTTCGCTCCTCAAGCAACGCGCGGCAACGCAGGGGCACAGCCTGGAAGGCGCCGGGGCCACCGAGAAACGGCCGGCCTGATCCGCAGATTTTCTAGTGCGTCCAGGGATCGCGGCGCTTGAAGGAAAAATTGTCCGCGTAGGACATTGTCCGCCGCTTGGGCGGAGCGGCGTCGGATACCTCATAGGCGAGCTTATGCCGCTCGCAATAGGCCACCGCTTCCTCCTTCGAGTCGAAGCGCAGCCGCAGCTGCTGCCGCATGTCGCTGGATGACGTCCAGCCCATCAACGGCTCGACCCGACGCGGTGCCTCCGGCTCGAAATCGAGCACCCAGCCTTTGGTGTTGCCAAAGCCCGACTGCATGGCGGTTTTCGCGGGCTTGTAGATCCTGGCGACCATGGAACCTCGTGATTTTGGTCGGGGCAGCAGGATTTGAACCTGCGACCTTCTGCTCCCAAAGCAGACGCGCTACCAGACTGCGCTATGCCCCGCCCGGAAACCGGGGGTTCGATACACGCTTCCCAATAGCCCGGCAAGCAAGGCTCAACGCGCCTTGAAAATCGGCGAAGCGACCCGGTCACCGGGCGCGATGCCGAGTTTGCGCGACGTCCCGCCGATGACTTCAAGAACCGCACGTACCGCTCCGCGCGACGGGATCATCCGTGTCGACAAGGGCTCGGTGTTTTCCTCGATCCGCAGGATCCGGCCGTCGCCCCGGATGAAAATCATGTCGAGTGGGATATAGGTATTCTGCATCCAGAAGCTGACCTCCTGGTCGCGGTGAAAATCGAACAGCATCCCGCGGCCTTCGGGCAGCTCCTTGCGGTACATGAGCCCCTTGGCCCGATCCGCATCATTGTCGACGATCTCGACCGAGAAGCTATGTACGCCTGTCTTGCTGGCGATCTCGACTGTCTGCTCGCCGGCGGCCCTGACGGCCACTGATGAGAAGCACAATGCAAGAACAAGGAGGGCGATCGAGCTGAGGCGGACCATGGGCCCGCCTTTAACGCGGCGTCGGCGGAGCCGGCAATGAGAAAATAGACCCGATTAGTGCGATGCGGGTCCGAGCGAGCCACCGTCCGGGCGGACCTCGGCGGCCATCAGCCCTTTGGGTCCCGGCCCAAAGCGGACGAGCACGGTCTGACCCGGCCGCAACTCGGCAAAGCCATAGCGGCGCAGGGTCTCCATATGCACGAAAATGTCGGGAGTCCCCTCGCCACGGGTCAAAAAGCCGAAGCCGCGCAGCCGGTTGAACCATTTGACCTGGGCACGCTCCAACCCGCTGGTCGGGGTGACGGTAACATGGGTGCGCGGCGGCGGCATTTGCGCCGGATGTACGGCAGTCGACTCATCCATGGAGATGATCCGGAATGCCTGCAGACCCTTCGAGCGCTGGAGCACCTCGCAGATGACCCGCGCGCCCTCATATGCAGTCTGATAACCGTCACGGCGCAAGCAGGTCACATGCAGAAGGACGTCAGGCATTCCGTTGTCGGGGATGATGAACCCAAATCCCTTCGCGACATCGAACCACTTAATGACGCCAGTCAATTCGATGAGATTGGTCGCCGTATCATCGACGATTTCTCTGACCGTTCCTGGTCGGAGATTGGTCCCAGACATTTTCGATTCGATCCCGTCCGACGCCATGACGAATCCTGAGGAATCGAATTTAACACCCGCCTTCGAACCGCAAAGAGCAAAATGCGCTTGCACACAGGCCTGTGCACAGCGCAGCGTTGTCCGAATCAGTGGGCGATGAAGGGTCCGAGCACCTCGCCGATGTCGTCGCGTACCACCAGATCGGCGAGATCGTCGAAGTCAGTCGGCTCACGATTGATGATGACAAGCGTTGCGCCGGATCGCTTCGCCGTCAGAGGAAATCCCGCCGCCGGCCACACGACCAGCGACGATCCGATAGCAAGGAAAAGCCTGCAATTCCGGGCTAATTCCTCAGCTCGCTCCATGGCTTCGGCTGGCATCGCCTGACCGAAGGAAACGGTCGCGGTTTTGATGTAGCCGCCGCAGTCGCAGTCGGGAGCGCGATTGCCTGCGGCCTCGAATTTTTTCCTTACCCATGCCAACTCGTAGCGCTCACCGCATTCGAGACACGTCGCGTAGGTGGTGTTGCCATGCAGCTCGACGATGTCCCTCGCCGCGACGCCCGACGCCTGATGAAGGTTGTCAATGTTCTGCGTGATCAAACCGGGCACCTTGCCCGCGCGATAGAGACTCGCGATCGCGCGATGGCCGCGACCTGGCTTTGCCCCGCCGAATTGATCTTCCATGACGAAGCGTCGGCGCCAGGACTCGTCCCGCATCTCCTGATCCATCATAAAAGCGTCGAAGGGGATCGGCTGCATCTTCGTCCAGATCCCGCCGGGAGAGCGAAAATCCGGAATACCGCACTCGGTGGAGATCCCCGCCCCGGTGAATGGGACGATCGCAGGGGCCTCCTCGATCAGGTCTCGGAGTTTGGAGATTGCGCTTGGAAGATCGGGTGCGATCATAGCTATATTGTCATCAGCCTGTCCGTCAGTCAGTGAGGTTTAGCCCATGCGATACCTGCACACCATGCTCCGCGTCCGTGACCTGGATGCCGCTCTTGATTTTTATTGCAACAAGCTTGGCCTGAAAGAAACGCGCCGGCGTGTCGACGACAAAAACCGGTACACATTGGTATTCCTGGCCGCGCCCGGCGACGAGAAGCTGGTCGAGGACAGCAAGAAAACGGGGCGCCCCGGAATGGAAGTCGAGCTCACCTACAACTGGGACACCGAGGACTACGGCGAGGCCCGTTATTTTGGCCACCTCGCCTACGAGGTCGATGACATTTATGCGACCTGCGACCAACTCATGAAAGCTGGCGTCACGATCAACCGGCCTCCACGGGACGGCGCCATGGCTTTCGTGCGCTCCCCCGACAAACATTCGATAGAACTATTGCAGAAGGGTTCGCCCAAGCCGCCGCAGGAACCCTGGAAGTCGATGGGAAATACCGGGAAATGGTAGCCGGCATTCGCTTGCCGCTGGCGGCGAACGCCTTTATACCCCCCGAGCCTTTGCTCGTTCGGCCCGGCGACTCCGGCCGATCGACGGCCAAGCGCCCTTCGTCTAGAGGCCGAGGACACCGCCCTTTCACGGCGGTAACACGGGTTCGAATCCCGTAGGGCGCGCCAGTAAGACAAGGGATTACTTGAAAAGTTTGGCCTGCCGCAGCGTGGCCAGGGCAAGCACGATGCCGATGGCTCCATTATTCGATGGTGTTTTACCAATGCAAGTTTAGCCGCGGCATTTGCGAGTAGATTTAGGATGTAAAAGCTATCAGTTCTTCGCCGTCATACCGCCCTGATCGCGTTTTCGATCAGACGAGCTTCGAGTATTACGTTCACTTGATCGCAGCAGTGCGCACCTTCGCGTAATTTCTCGCGCTCGTCCTCTACGTTTGGCAATCCATCAGACAAGGCCAAGAGGGCAATGCAGTCCCTACTTTGCCGCTGACTGATTGTGACCCTTGTTGGCAGCAGAATTAGCCGTTGGCGGAGTTGGGCGCCGGAGGAAATCCGGGATGCTCCAGTCGTCTGGTGTCTCGTATTGTTGCTTTTCGACCGGTGTGTTCGATCCCACCTTTCTCATAGTTTTTTCTCCCGCGTTGGACCTAACGCTGCGTCCGATTTGGTTAACACGCGCTTAATTGATGGAGTCCTATGATTGCCAGATTCGCAGGAGAGCGAACCATGGGCGCCTTCACTGACTTACTGGCGAAACTCGACGAGCGGTGCACAAGACTTGACCAAATTGTTGAGGCGATTGCGGACATCCGCAGGCCTGTGCCCAACAAGAAGGCAGAAGCAGTCACCCCAGCTTCGATTGCCATTTCCCGGTCGAACCAAAAAGCTGAGACGTAAGGCAGCTTAAAGCTCGACTTTAAGCCCGTTCCACGTGAAACGGCGCTCAAGTAAAACTTGAACATTAAGTCCTGGAACACGAAAGCGATCTTCGGAATGCGCGTGTTAGACTGCAGTACGCGGCTCGATGCGATGTACGACTTTCACGCTCAGCACGGCATCAAGCCACAGCGCGGCCACAGCAAGCACGGTGCCGACCGCGCAGTTATTCGATGGTGCTTTGCCGATGCTGACTTAGTTGCAGCGTTTGTAACCAGACTAATAGCGGTAAGTTCGCCGATGTCTTCGATCTTCCGGGGGCGGAACGAAACTCGGATTTTGATTACAGAAACCGCGATTACCGGCAACCACCTTAGATGCGCAATGCTGGTAGGACCAAAACTGACAATTCCAGTTCATGTTGCCGGTGCCGATGTTCGTCACCGCGCACCACGGCCCCGGTCCATAAAATTGAGCAGATACGGGCTCCGGTATCGTTCCGAGCAACCCGATGATAGCGGCACTCGAAAGCAATAAACGCATTCTATCACCCTCAAAAGCGCTCACTTACTCAAGACCAACTCTCGTAAAAAAGCAGCGCCACGAAAAGCATAATGCCGACGAGCGTCAAGACGTGCTGCATGGTACTAGGCTCAGGGTCTTTTGTCTGAAGCTCCATGGCCGTGCAATCGTCAGACGCCCAAAACGTTCCATCGCGGGTTCATTGTTCACGGAAACATCAGGCGATAGCCACTTGGTCGTCAGACTGTCGTCACCTTCCCGAGTAGGTTCCGGGTCGGCACCCTTGGATTGTGCTCCCAAAACCCAACCCCGCTCCTGTGGTCCAATGGATGCCCGAGGCAACGGGGCCGCGTCGGATCATCCCCCGGCGCGGCCTCTTAGTCGGGTGTCACCCCGAGCGCGCAACCGCTTAAGTCGCGCCTTTCGATCTAATCCGCTCGTAGATCGTGAGCATTCGCGGCACGCTCTTGTTAGCCGTGTCTCGCGACAGCGCTGCGCCCCATCAACATGCCGTCGATGTAGATGCGATATGTCCAACCGAGCGAAGTCTTTTCGCGCTTGATCTTGACCTTGGCCTTTTTTGTGCGGCGCGCAGTCAGCTCGCATCGCCCCCGGCTTTGCTCGGGTGAAACCAAACCAACCCGAACGCGACAACCGCTGTGATCGCCAGAACAACGATCATCATTGCAAATGTGCCGTCGCCGCCGTCAGGCGAATGACCAATGTGCCTCTCAATAAAATCCAACATGGTCCGCTCCACAAAAGACTTGTCCAAATCCGTGGTATTCGAGTGTTGATCTAAGGCAACGGAGCTAATTCGGTGCAAATAGTGGACAACCGCGCTTTCGACATATTCCGAACAAGTCGGCGCCCACCTGTCCGGAAAAACGGGGAATCGCCATGAGGTATCCCATGCCTAAGCTGCCAAAGCGGTTTCCAGAAAACAGCAAATACGTCGTCGAAGCGTGCGGTCCAATCGTTCGGCGTTACATCGAATTGCCAACCGGTAAGCGAATAAATCTGCGCTCGCGAAAATTTCCAACTGTAAGCATTGTTCCGAAGCAGGACGCAGATCGCTTGGTGCTTGATCGCCGAGTTTTCGCTTAGGTCGGACACTCGGTCACGTTGAGCGTTCCAGCCGTTGAGTCATCGCCGAGCGCAGGTCGCCTGTCGCAATCTGCACGATCGGCACCCAACCGACAGGCAAATAGGTATCGCTAAAAGGCCGCCTCAATCGGCGGCCTCCAGCCACATTTGAATTGGTCACGCAGCCAGCGCTGCTGCTCTCCTTTTCCCGCGCCAAGAATTTGTTGCCGCGTTTTCTCGACGTACCATTCGCGGAAGTCGTTGATGTCGCGAACCCCAGTTACTCGCCCTTTCACGTCGGTAACACGGGTTCAAATCCCGTAGGGCGCGCCACTCAACCGTTCGCGAAAATTTCCTGCTCGACTTTCAACGACCCAGACGTCGCCTTTTCGAAAGCGCGTTTGAGGCAGGTCAGACCCGGATCGGCCGCGCGGCCGATCTGTCCCATCATGGTCACCCATTCCTCATCCGAGGCTTCGGCCGCGTAGCGTTGGAGCGCAGCCTTGGCATAGGCCGCAAGATCGAGACCTTCCGCTTCCGCGCGTTGCCGCATCGCCGCGAGCAATCGCAGATCGCCAGCACCGAGGATGACCTCGGTCGCCTCGCCATCGGTCTCCAGCCTGCTCAAAATGTCGCCGAGTAGCATGACCCTGACCGCTCAGTGGACGCGCAACGCTTCCGCGCTCGCAAGTTCGATACCCTCAATGCGCGCGGCAGACGCAAGCCTGGCAATATATTGCGCGTTGGCACGGCGCAGGACGCTCTCACGCAAATAGTCGGCGATACGCCCTGCAACCGCTTCATAGGGCAGCACGCGACCGTCGATCTTGCGCTCAAGCCGGATGATGTGAAACCCATAGCGGGTCGCTACCGGCTCTGCGCAGATCGCGCCCGGTGCAAGCGCAAGGAGTGCGTGCTCGAACTCGGGAGTGGTCTGCCCCCTTGTGATCTGGCCGAGATTGCCGCCCTGCTCCGCCGAAGGACATTTCGAGTAGGTCTTCGCCAGCTCCGTAAAGGACTTCGGATCGTCCCGAAGCGCGGCGAGGGCAGCGGTGGCATCCGCGCGCGCCGCTGCATAGACCTCGCGATCGGCCGGCAGCGCCGCAAACAGGATGTGCGATGCCTCATAGATGTCGGTCGACCGGAAGCGCGCGCTGTTTTGCTCATAGTACCGGCGGCAGGTCGCATCGTCCGGCGCGGGCACGGTCACTTCGTGCTCCACCACCGCGCGGACAAGGGCCTCGTCGTCGGTCTCGTGCCGGCCTGCCTCGTCGCAGACCGGTTCGGGCCTCAGCCCGAGATGCTTCGCCCGCTGCAGCAGCAACTCCCGGATGACCAGCGCCCGCGCGGCCTGCTGCCAAGCTGCAATCGGCTTTTCCGCCGGATGGTGCTGCATCTCCCGTTGAATGGCATCGCGCGCAATCGCGACTCCGTTGACGCTCACCGTCACAGGCTTGCCGGCGGGAAACTGAACATGCACCGAGCAAGACATAGGCTTACTCCGCCGGAACCGGACGGCCACGCGATGCGACCGCGCGGCGTCCATCGCTGCGCACGACCTGATAGCCGCGGCGGCCCAGATACCAGATCGGCGCGCTCCAGACGTGCACCAGGCGCGTGAACGGGAAGACAAGGAAGAGCGTCATGCCGAGGAACAGATGCGCCTTGAACAGCGGATGGGCATTGGCGATGAGGTCGGCAACACCAGGTTGCAGCGTCAGAATGCCCTGTGCCCAGGTCATGAACTTCACCATTTCATGACCGTCGAGATGGTTGAGCGAAATCCCGATCGTCGCAAGCCCGAGGATGAGCTGCGCGTAAAGCAGCAGGAGGATCGCTATGTCGCCGAACGACGAGGTTTTGCGAATCCGCGAATCGAAAAGACGGCGATGGATCAAAAGCGTCATGCCGATAAAACAGAATACGCCGGCAACGCCACCGATGACGATCGCCATCCACTGCTTGAATGTGTGGGAGATACCGAGGAAATCGAACACCCAGATCGGTGTCAACAGCCCCACGAAGTGGCCAAAAAAGATGACCAGGATGCCGACGTGAAACAGGTTCGAGCCCCAGGCCAGTTGCCGCCGCCGCAGGAGCTGGCTTGAGCCACTGCGCCAGGTGTATTGCTCACGATCGAAGCGCACCCAGCTGCCGAGAAGAAAAACCGTCAGGCAGAGGTACGGATACCAGCCGAACACCGCATAATTGATCAGATCGCGCATGGGACTGTCCTCACTGGCGCGGGTTGGATCGGGAGGAGCTTGCGACGCCAGGCGCCGGGCGCATGGCGCCGCGGACGCGGGCGATGAGGCCATCTTTGCAGCTGTCGCCCGCACCTGGCCCGAAGTTGACGGGCTCGTCCTCCCAGGCGGCATCGAGCGCGGCCAGATCGGTGGCATCCGGATCCGGTGACTGAAGCAGCGTGGAAACTTCCTCGTCCTTCGGCTTGGCCGCAGCCAGGGCAATCAGGACACGAAACACCGCTTCGTAGGGCGATTTTCGCTTGCGCAGCCGTTCCGCCAGCGCGCCGAAAATATGCACGGGCTGGCCAAGCGACTCGCACGCTTCCTTTGCCGGACGCGTGGCAAGGTATTCGAGAAAAAGCGGCAGAAAATCGGGCAGCTCGCCGGTGCTCATGAACAGCCCGGCCTGCTCGTATTGCGACTTCAGATCGATCATCGCCTGTCCGCGATCGCGGCTTTCACCATGGACGTGCTCGAAGAGATGCAGCGACAGCGACCGCGTCCGGTCGAACAGCAACACGTAGCGTTCCTGCAGGTCGTAAAGATCGCCGGCGGCAAGCTCGTGAAGCAGTGCATGGAGTTGACCTCGAATACGATCGGGAACCAACGTGTCAGCTTCGAGTGCCTCGCTGATTCCACCGGCAGCGAGCTTCAGCTCCTCGGTCGGATAGGTCAGAAGGGCTGACAACGCTTTGAGGGTCCGGTTCATCACACCACCTCCATGGGCGTCTTTGCGCGCTTGGGCGTGCCGAATAGATTGGTCTCGGTGACGCCACCGGAGCAGCCGTTACCGAACGAGAAGCCGCACGACCCACGCAAGTCATAGGCGTCCTCGTTGATCTCGCGGTGCGCAGTCGGAATGACGAAGCGATCCTCATAATTTGCGATCGCCATTACGTGATACATGTCTTCGATCGCCTGCCCGCTGAGACCGACACGCCGGGCAATATTCTCGTCGATGACACCGTCAACCGTCTTTGCGCGCATATAGGCGCGCATCGCCAGCATGCGCTCAAGTCCAAGAGCGACAGGCTCTTCTTTGCCGGCGGTAAGAAGATTGGCGAGGTATTTCAGCGGAATGCGCAGGCTGCGGACATCGGGCATTTCACGATCATGACCGATCTTGCCGGCCTGCGCGGCCGACTGGATCGGCGAGAGCGGCGGCACGTACCAGACCATCGGCAGAGTGCGGTATTCCGGATGCAACGGAAACGCGACCTTCCACTCCATCGCCATCTTGTAGACCGGCGAACGACGGGCCGCCTCCATCCAGTTGTCGGCGATGCCGTCCATACGCGCCTGGGCGATCACCGCCGGATCGTTCGGATTGAGGAAAATACCGAGCTGCGCATCATAAAGATCCTGCTCGTTAGGAACGCTCGCGGCTTCCTCGATGCGATCGGCGTCATAGAGGACAACGCCAAGATAGCGGATGCGGCCGACGCAGGTTTCCGAGCAGACGGTCGGCTGGCCGGCCTCAATGCGCGGATAACAGAAGATGCACTTTTCGGACTTTCCGCTCGACCAGTTGTAATAAATCTTCTTGTAGGGGCAGCCGGACACGCACATGCGCCAGCCGCGGCACTTGTCCTGATCGATAAGCACAATGCCGTCTTCCTCGCGCTTATAGATCGCGCCGGATGGGCATGCTGCGACGCAGGCCGGATTGAGGCAGTGCTCGCACAGCCGCGGCAGATACATCATGAAGGTATTCTCGAACTGGCCGTAAATGTCCTTCTGCACGCCTTCGAAATTGTAGTCCTTCGACCGCTTGGCAAACTCGGTGCCGAGAATCTCTTCCCAATTCGGGCCCCATTCGATCTTTTCCATGCGCTCGCCGGTGATCAGCGAACGCGGACGAGCGGTCGGCGACGCCTGCAACTCTGGCGCCGTCTGTAGATGCTCGTAGTCAAATGTGAATGGCTCGTAGTAGTCATCGATTTCCGGCAGGTCGGGATTGGAGAAGATGTTGGCCAGGATCCGCCACTTCGAACCGATGCGCGGCTCGATCTTGCCATTCTTCTTGCGGCGCCAGCCGCCGTTCCACCGGTCTTGATTTTCCCAGTCCTTCGGGTAGCCGATTCCGGGCTTGGTCTCGACGTTATTGAACCAGGCGTATTCCATGCCTTCGCGATTGGTCCACACGTTCTTGCAGGTAACCGAGCACGTATGGCACCCGATGCATTTGTCGAGGTTAAGCACCATCGCGACTTGTGCGCGGATTCTCATTCTGCGGCCTCCATCTTGGGCGTGAGGGGCAGCGGTTCGGGCTGATCGGCGGTCGGCTTATCAAGCCAGTCGACCTTTGCCATCTTGCGGACGATGACGAATTCGTCGCGATTGGTGCCGATCGTGCCGTAGTAATTGAAGCCATAAGCTTGCTGCGCGTAACCGCCGATCATGTGCGTCGGCTTGACCACGATGCGAGTCACCGAATTGTGGATGCCGCCGCGCTGGCCGGTCACTTCCGAGCCGGGCACGTTCACGATCTTCTCCTGGGCGTGATACATCAGACACATGCCGTCCTTCACGCGCTGGGACACCACGGCGCGCGCGACCAGCGCGCCGTTGTTGTTGTATGCCTCGATCCAGTCGTTATCGACGATGTCCGCTTTTCTCGCGTCGGTTTCGCTGATCCACACGATCGGCCCGCCGCGCGATAGCGTCAGCATCAAAAGGTTGTCGGTATAGGTCGAGTGAATGCCCCACTTCTGGTGTGGGGTAATAAAATTGAGGACGATCTGTTTTTCGCCGTTTGGCTTACTGTCGATCACCGGCTTCACGGCCTTCAGATCGACCGGCGGACGATAGACGCAGAGCGCCTCGCCAAAGGCACGCATCCACAGGTGATCTTGATAAAGCTGTTGGCGCCCGGAGAGCGTACGCCAGGGGATCAGCTCGTGCACATTGGTATAGCCGGCGTTGTAGCAGACCTTTTCCGATTCCAGGCCAGACCAGGTCGGCGCCGAGATGATCTTGCGCGGTTGCGCCACGACGTCACGGAAGCGGATTTTCTCGTCTTCCTTTGGAATGGCGAGATGCTTGTGATCAAGTCCTGTCGTCTTCGACAGCGCGTCCCAGGCTTTGACGGCGACTTCACCGTTGGTCTCGGGCGCGAGTGAAAGGATCACTTCGGTCGCGTCGATATCGGTGTCGATGCGGGCCAACCCCTTTGTCGGGCCCTCTTCCGTCACCTCACCGTTCAGACGCTTCAGAAGTTCGACTTCATGCTCGGTGTTCCAGGCAATGCCCTTTACGCCGTTGCCGATCTTCTGCATCAACGGCCCAAGCGCCATATAGCGTCTGTATACATTTGGATAGTCGCGCTCAATCACGGCAACGGCCGGCATTGTCTTGCCTGGGATCGGCTCGATTTCGCCCTTTTTCCATTCCTTCACGTCAAGCGCCTGCGCGATTTCGCCGGGTGAATCGTGCTGGATCGGGCTGAGCACCACATCCTTCTCGACACCGAGCACCTCTGGCGCCACGCGTGAGAACGCTTTGGCGATTGCCTTGTAGATTTCCCAATCGCTCTTGCACTCCCACACCGGATCCACTGCCGAAGTGAGCGGATGGATGAACGGATGCATGTCGGAGGTATTGAGATCGTTCTTTTCGTACCAGGTGGCCGTCGGCAGGACGATGTCCGAATAGACGCATGTGGTCGACATACGGAAGTCGAGCGTCACCAGCAGATCAAGCTTTCCTTTCGGTGCATCGTCATGCCAGACAACCTCCTTCGGCTTTTTCTTTCCGGTTTCGCCGAGATCCTTGCCCTGCACGCCATGCGTGGTACCAAGCAGATGCTTGAGGAAATATTCGTGCCCCTTGCCGGACGAGCCGAGCAGGTTCGACCGCCACACAAACATGTTGCGCGGCCAGTTGTCCGGATGGTCCGGATCCTCGCAGGCCATCTGCAATTCGCCGGACTTGAGCGCTTTCGCGACATAATCCTTCGGCTCGAGGCCGGCGGCCTGGGCCTTTTTCACAACCTCGATCGGATTCAGCTTCAGCTGCGGCGCCGATGGCAGCCAGCCCATGCGCTCTGCGCGCACGTTGTAGTCGATGAGCGCGCCATCCCACGGACCTGCCGGAGCTGTTGGCGACAAGATCTCGTCGACACCGACCGTCTCGTAGCGCCATTGGTCGGTATGAGCATAGAAGAACGACGTGGAGTTTTGCTGGCGCGGCGGGCGGCTCCAATCCAGCGCGAACGCCAAAGGTAGCCAGCCGGATTGCGGACGCAGCTTCTCCTGCCCGACATAATGCGACCAGCCACCACCTGACTGACCCACGCAACCGCACATCACTAGCATGTTGATGACGCCGCGGTAGTTCATGTCGCAGTGGTACCAGTGATTCATCGCCGCGCCGATGATCACCATCGAGCGGCCTTTGGTTTTTTCCGCGTTGAGCGCAAATTCGCGGGCCACCGTCGTGATCTGGTCACGCGGCACGCCCGTTATTTTTTCTGCCCAGGCCGGCGTATAGGGGACGTTCTCGTCATATGACTTCGCGACGTACTCGCCGCCGAATCCGCGATCGAGCCCATAATTGGCGACAAACAAGTCGAAAACCGAGGCAACAAGAATCTCACCGTCTTTCGTCTTCACACGCTTGGCAGGGACCTTGCGCACCAGCACGCTCGGATGGCTGGTACCTGTGAAGTGATCGTGCTCGCGGTTGCCGAAGTAGGGGAAGCCGACGTCGGCAAACTCATCCTTGTCGTTAGCAAAGGTCAGCTGCAGATTGGTTTCGGCACCGTCCGATTTCTTTTCTTCGAGATTCCATTTTCCCTTTTCGCCCCATCGGAAACCGACGGAGCCGCGTGGCACCACGATGCTCTCCGCCGTCTCGTCGTACGCAACCGTCTTCCACTCGGGATTGTTGGTCTCACCGAGATTGTTGACAAAATCCGACGCGCGCAGCAGGCGATCCGGCACGAGATGACCGCCCTGCTTCACGAGCCGCACAAGCATCGGCATGTCTGTATATTGCCGGACATAGTCCTCGAAATACTCGGCCTGCCGATCCAGAAAGAACTCGCGCAGGATCACATGGCCCATCGCCATGGCGAGAGCGGCATCGGTACCCTGCTTCACCGAAATCCAGAGATCGGCGAATTTCGATGCTTCCGAATAGTCCGGCGAGATCACCACACTCTTGGCGCCGCGGTAGCGCGCTTCAGTGTAGAAATGCGCATCAGGTGTGCGCGTCTGTGGAACGTTCGAGCCCCACAGGATCAGGAAGCTGGAATTATACCAATCCGCGCTTTCAGGGACGTCGGTCTGCTCCCCCCAGGTCTGCGGAGACGACGGCGGCAGGTCGCAATACCAGTCGTAAAACGACATGCAAACGCCGCCGAGCAACGACAAGTACCGCGAGCCAGCGGCGTAAGACACCATCGACATCGCCGGGATCGGTGAAAAGCCGATGATCCGGTCGGGCCCGTGTTTTTTCACGGTATAGGCGTTGGCCGCGCCGATTATTTCGGTGACTTCATCCCAGGTCGCGCGCACGAACCCGCCGAGGCCGCGTTTCGTTGTATAGGCGGCGCGCTTTTCCGGGCTTTCGACGATCGAGGCCCAGGCGGCAACAGGCGTGCGCAACGCCCTCGCCTCCCGCCAGAGCTTGAGCAGGCGAGAGCGCACCAGCGGATATTTCACCCGATTGCCGGAATAGAGATACCAGGAGTAGCTGGCGCCGCGCGAACAGCCGCGCGGCTCGTGATTGGGCAATTCGGGACGCGTGCGCGGATAGTCAGTCTGCTGCGTCTCCCATGTAACGATGCCGCCCTTTACGTAGATTTTCCATGAACACGAGCCGGTGCAATTAGCACCGTGAGTGGAGCGCACGATCTTGTCGTGCTGCCAGCGCTTGCGGTAGCCGTCTTCCCAGCGGCGATCTTCCCGCGTGGTAATGCCGTGCCCACCTGAAAAATCACCGACGGTCCGGTTGAAGAAGGTCAGACGATCAAGAAAATGGCTCATGACTCCTCCCCCTCACTCGGCGGGCACGGTGGCGGCTGTCGCTCGCGCAGCCGTTCCACGTTCGACATCGTAAAGCAGGCCGCCCCGGCGGGTATAGAACCACCAGGTGATCACGAGGCAACTGACGTAAAAGATCAGGAAGCCCCACAGCGCCGCCTCCACGCCGCCCGTCATGGCGATCGATGATCCGTAGGATTTCGGAATGAAGAACGCGCCGAATGCCGCAATTGCTGAAGTAAATCCAGTAATCGCCGCGGACTCTTTTTCCGCTTGCCGCAACTGCGCGTCTCTATCGAGCTTCGGCATCAAACGAGCGACTTCCTTCCGCATTATATTGGGAATCATTTGGAAGGTGGATGCGTTGCCTACGCCTGTGGCAAAAAACAGCAGCAGGAACATCGCGAAGAAGCCCCAGAACGCATGCGGCTGATCCTTGATGCCGAGGAAATAGAGAACGCCCGCGACGCCGGCCATCATCAACACGAATACGCCGATAGTGACGCGGCCGCCGCCCCAGCGGTCGGAGACCCAGCCGGTCGCTGAGCGCGACAGTGCTCCGACCAACGGACCGAGGAAGACGAACGGAAGGGCATCGACGGCCGGAAATTGGGTTTTAGCGAGCAGCGGGAAGCCCGCCGAGTAGCCGATAAAGGAACCGAAGGTCCCGGTGTAAAGCCAACACATCAGCCAATTGTGCTTGCGCTGGAAGATGACCGCCTGCTCGCTGAATGAAGCTCTGGCCGAGGCAATGTCGTTCATCCCGAACCAGGCGGCAAACGCACTTGCGGCAATAAATGGCACCCAGATGAAGCCGGCATTCTGCAGCCAAAGCGGCGCCGAGCCGGCGGGCCCCTTCACCATCGTTGGGTCGCCGCCGAACCAGCCGAACACGCCGACGGTGATGATGATAGGCACCACGAGTTGCACAACACTTACACCCAAATTCCCAAGCCCGGCATTGAGCGCAAGTGCGTTGCCTTTTTCCGAGCGCGGGAAGAAAAACGAGATGTTGGCCATCGATGATGCAAAGTTTCCGCCGCCAAAACCGCAGAGCAAAGCAAGCCCGAGGAAGATGAAGTACGGCGTGTCCGGATTTTGCACCGCGTAGCCAATGCCTATGGCGGGGATCATCAGCGACCATGTGGCAAGCGTCGTCCACAAACGGCCGCCGAAGATCGGCACCATGAAGGAATAGAAGATGCGCAGCACTGCACCCGATATGCCCGGCAACGCCGCAAGCCAGAACAGCTGATCAGTCGTGAACTGGAAGCCGACCGACGGCAGCTTGGCCACAACCACCGACCACACCTGCCAGACCGCGAACGACAAGAGGAGCGCTGGAATCGAAACCCAAAGATTGCGGTGCGCGATGGCGCGGCCGGTCGAGTCCCAGAACTTTTTGTCCTCAGGCCGCCAGTCGGTAAGTACGGCTCCGGAGAGCGCACCGACGTGGGCCGGCCTGTGGATTTCCTGGAATTCCGGCAACTGCGGCAGCCTGGCGAGCGCCGGGCCAACGACGCCGCGCTCCATCTGGCGAATCGACACGTGCATCCAGAGCAAGGCAATCGTCACCAGCGCAAACAGCAGCATAAAACAGCTGGTCCATACTCCAGTGAGGTCGTTGAGCGCACCGAATGCAATCGGAAGCACGAAGCCACCCAGACCACCGATCATCCCGACCAGGCCGCCAACGGCGCCAACATTTTTCGGATAGTAGACAGGGATGTGCTTGTAGACGGCGGCCTTGCCCAAGGCCATGAAGAAGCCAAGCACAAACACGATCACGGTAAATGGCACGACCCCCATTTCAAGGTGAAACGTACGCGGGCCATATATTGTGCGGACGATGTAATCGCTCGGCGGATAGGACAAAACGAACGTGCATACGACCGCGACCAGGAACGTCCAGTACATGATGGTTCGCGCGCCATAACGGTCCGACAGATGTCCCCCGTAAGCACGGAATACGCTTGCTGGAAACGAGAAGGCGGCGGCAACCATGCCCGCAGTCTTGATATCGACGCCATAAACGTTGATCAGGTACTGCGGCAGCCACAGCGAAAGCGCGACGAAAGCACCGAATACGAAGAAATAGTAGAGCGCGAAGCGCCAGACCTGAACATTCTTGAGGGCCTCCAGCTCGAGCCACGCGCTGCGCGGCTTTTCGCCGCGTGCACGCCTTGCGACCAGGACCGGATCATCATCTGTGAAAAACCAAAACGCGACAGCCATGATCGCGATACCGGCGGCCCATATCTGTGCCACCGCAGGCCAGCCATAGGCGACAAGCACGAATGGCGCGAGGAACTTGGTCACCGCCGCGCCGACATTTCCGGCTCCAAAGATGCCGAGGGCCGTTCCCTGCTTTTCGGTCGGATACCACCGCGAAACATAAGCAATTCCGACGGCGAACGATCCACCGGCGATACCGACGAACAGCGCAGCAACAAGGAACTGCGGATATGTGGAGGCCCAGGTGAGGAAATAGGTGGCAACCGCTGCCGCCAGCATCACCGACGTGTAGACGATCCGCCCGCCATACTGGTCGGTCCAGACGCCAAGCGCGATTCGAATCAAGGATCCGCTCAGGATCGGCGTGCCAACCAACAAACCGAACTGAGTTTCGTTGAGATTGAGATCACGCTTTATTTGAACGCCAATGATGGCGAAGATCGTCCACACCGCAAAACATACAGTGAAGGCAATAGTGGACATCCAGAGCGCGCGGCTTTGAGCCGTGGCTGCGGCCGGTTTGGTTGGCATGACGAGTTCCCGCTCGAGGTCCTTTTGATTTTGACCTGGGCAACCAAGCGTATACCGGCCTTGACGTCATTGAGATTAATCAAAAAGCGGCGGACTCTGCCATTTTCATAAACATTTCCGCTCCGTGGATGAGGAAGGTATTTCCGTCACGCAAATTCATGGCTGCCATGCACAGCTGCGGCACCATTTCACATGCTTTTTAATGCGCAAGTTATGGGGTCTGTGGTCCATACCGAGTATAACTGTACGTCCTGCGTACAGCTCTGCCCCTGGAGCGTCAGGCCATGATCGTGATCAAGAACAAGCATGTCGGCGAGGCCCTGCGCCGCGACGTTGTTTTCGTCTGGCATGCGGTGATCGCGGTGGTGTTTATCGGCTTTGCGAGCCTCGCAGTCGCGGCTGCCCTGCTCGACATACTGTCCTTCCGAAACTGATTCTAACGCGCCGGGTAACGGTGCTGGATGCCGTTGTAGTCTTCGATGACGGCCGGCGTCCTGCTTGAGCCGCGCCGTGTCACATAGTTCGGCCCGATCGGCGACTTGCCGTGACCGCCCGGAATGTCGAGCACATAGGTCGGCTGGCAGAGGCCCGACATGCGGCCACGCAGACTGCGCATCAGTTTTTGGCCGGTCGCGATATCGGTGCGAAGAAGGCTGGTGCCCGGCGCGAGATCGCCATGGTGCAGATAGTACGGCTTGATGCGGCACTCGACCAAAGCGCGCATCAATTCGCGCATCACGTCCGGCGTGTCGTTGACGCCGGCCAGCAGCACCGTTTGTGACAGCAACGGAATGCCGGCATCGGCCAGTCGCGCACATGCTGTGCGCGCCTTCGCGGTCAGCTCACGCGGGTGGTTGACGTGCACGGCGACATAAGTGGGCTTGCCCTTGATCTTCAGCGCTCGCACGAGGTCAGCCGTCACCCGGTTGGGCTCGGCGACCGGCATTCGGGTATGAATGCGGACGACCTTGACGTGGTCGATAGCGGCAAGGTCCTTCATCACGGCGCACAGCCGCCGCGGCGACAAGATGAGCGGATCGCCGCCGGTGAGAATGACCTCCCAGATTTCCGAACGGGAGCGGATATAGTCGAGCGCAGTTCCGAGCGCCTCCGGCGACAACCCGGCCGGCTTGGCGGGACCGACCATCTCGCGCCGGAAGCAAAACCGGCAATAGACCGCGCAGATGTGCGTCAGCTTGAGCAGCACACGATCGGGATAACGATGCACGATGCCTTCGACCGGGCTGTGCGCGTCGTCCCCGATCGGATCCACAAGCTCTTCGGCCCGGTGATCGAGCTCCGCCACGTCCGGAACGAACTGACGCGCAATCGGATCGTCTGGATCGTTCCTGTCGATCAGGCCGGCCAATTGCTCGGGCAAGGCCACGACATAGCGTGCGGCGACTCTTTCAATCTCCTGCCGGCGCTCGGGCGGCACAAAACCGTGCTCGCAAAGTTGCTCGACCATTCGTAGCGTCGTCATGATTCACCTGCCTTTTGCTATTTCTCGGCCACCGGAGCCCAGATCACCTGGTCGATCCGTTGCGCACCCGTCGCCAGCATAACCAGCCGGTCCAAGCCAAGTGCAATTCCGCTTGCCGGCGGCATGTTGGCCAAAGCCGCGAGAAAATCTTCATCGATCGGATAGCGCTCGCCATAGAGCCGTTCCTTTTCAGCCATCGCTGCTTCAAATCGAAAGCGCTGCTCCACCGGATCGCCCAGCTCGCCGAACGCGTTGGCAAGTTCGACCCCGCAGGCATAGAGCTCGAAGCGCTCTGCAACCTTGTCGCTGCCGGGCTTTGCCCGCGCCAGCGCCGCCAGCGGCAACGGGTACTCATATAATATAGTGGCGCGGCCGACCCCCAGATGAGGATCCACGCGCTCGACCTGAACACGGCTGAAAATGTCACCCCAATTATCGTTGTCTGCTGTGGCGATCCCCACCTTTGTGGCCTGAGCCGCGAACGCGGCGCGGTCGCCTTTTCCGTTGCGAACCGTCGCCAGAAGATCAATTCCCGCGTGACGCGAGAATGCATCGGCGACGGTCAATCGCTCCGCAGCCGCAAAAGGGTCGACCGTCGTGCCGCGATAAACAAATTGCGTCGCTCCGGCCGCGCGCGCGGTTTCGGCTAACAATCCCGCGCAGTCATCCATCAGCGTTTCGTAAGGCTCGTGCGCTCTGTACCACTCGAGCATGGTGAATTCGGGATGATGCAGCGCGCCGCGCTCACGGTTACGAAAGACGCGCGCAAAATCAACGATGCGGGTCTCGCCCGCCGCCAACAATTTCTTGCAGGCAAACTCCGGCGAGGTGCGCAGGTAAAGCTGGCGCCTCTCCCCGCCGGGCCCAAGCAGGTCGGCCGCGAAGGCATGAAGGTGTGTCTCGTTGCCGGGAGACACCTGCAACGCCGCCGTCTCGACCTCGATGAAGTCACGCGCGGCGAACCAGTTGCGCAAGGCTGCCATGATGCGCCCGCGGGCCTGCAGGTAGGGCCTGCGGGCCGCATGGGTATCCTGGCTCCAGAATGGCGTGCTTCCCGGCACATTTACCTCTGTCAAACGACTGGCGGGAAAGACTGGAAACGGCCGGGAAGATCGCTATGGTGCGCCCCGAAACCGCGGCCCCCTGCCGCCCGTAAGTCAAGGATCACAATCGTGAAGGTCATCGCTTCTTCGCTCCGCAAGGGCAATATCGTTGATATCGACGGCAGGCTCTATGTCGTTTTGACCGCAGAAAATTTTCATCCCGGCAAGGGCACCCCGACGACCCAGGTCGATATGCGCCGGATTTCGGACGGCGTGAAGACGTCGCAGCGCTACAAAACCACCGACCAGGTCGAGCGCGCTCACGTCGAGGATCATGAGTTCAGCTACCTCTATCAGGACGGCGACGGCTTTCACTTCATGAATCAGGAGACGTTCGACCAGGTGCAGGTGCCCGCCGACGTCATCGGCGACCAGTCCATCTATCTGCAGGAAGGCATGGTGGTGAGCCTTAGCGTGCACGAGGGCGTGCCGGTCGCGATCGAATTGCCACAAAAGGTGACACTCGAGATCGTGGACACCGAGCCGGTCGTAAAGGGACAGACCGCCTCCGGCTCATTCAAGCCGGCCAAGCTGTCGAACGGTGGGCGCACCATGGTCCCGACCCATATTACGGTCGGCACGCGAGTCATCGTCAGCACCGCCGACGGGTCCTACGTCGAGCGCGCCAAGGACTAAGCACGTACTAGACGCGGACGCGCGCGCACACCTCTTTCGGGAACAGATCGTCGGGCGCAAGCTGTTTCGCCGTGATGCCCTGTGCATGGGCGAAGCGACAGAATGCCTCGAGCGTCTTCCGGTTTGCCTCAAGCCCATAGGGAAACGGATCATCGCCAAAGTCCCTGCTCCACTCGCCGCTGATCGCGGCGGACCAGGGCACCGGGATACGCGATGCCGTCAAGTCTCCGACGCGTTCCAGGCTTCGTTGCTTGGCCTCATCGAAGGCCTTGAAGAGGTTCATGGCAACCCACGGATGGCGGTCGAACACAGCGCGGCGTATCGCGATCACGTGCATAATCGGAAAGATGCCGGTCGCCGCGTGGTAGCGCGCCTCCTCGTTGCGATATAGCGGATAGAGCCGCACGATCTTTCCGCCACCTTGTTCGAACGCGGCGGGCACGCGAGCTGAAATCGCCGCATCGACTTCGCCCGAAAGCAACATCGCGGAAATACTGGAGTCGCGCCGCTGCTGATACTGGATCCCGGCCGGAAGCTTGAACTCGACCTTCTCCTCGCGTCCCGCCTCGTTCATGCCGGCCTGCACCCAATGAATCTTGCGCAAGTCCACTCCGGCCGTTTCCGCAAGAAAGCCGCGCGCATAGATGCCGGCGGTCTGTGCCCACTCCGGAATACCGACGCGCTTGCCCTCGAGATCTTTCGGCGTGGTGATGCCCCGGTCGGCCCGCACGTAAAACGCCGAGTGCCGGAAGACGCGCGACGGGAAAACCGGGATTCCGACGAAGGATGAGTTGCCCTGGGAGGCGAAGCCGATGTACTTGCCGAAGGACATTTCCGATATGTCCCACTCCCGGTTTTTAATAAACCTGTAGAAAACTTCTTCGACCGGGAGCACGAAGGCCGTCAGGGTAATGCCCTCGGGGCGGACGACCCCGTTCACGAGATCGCGGACATGGTCGTAATCGGTAGTCGCGAGCGTCAGATGCAGGCGCGCGGTACCACCACTTTCGATCAACTCCGGTTCGCGATCCGCGCTCGAGGCCGGAGTCAGATTGGCTTCACGCACTGTCATTCCGCTCATCTGCCGTCTTGAACCTGTCCGTTGGGCATTTGCGCCGCACCCTACACCCGAACGCAGCCCTTGTATGCCGGAGTTCGATGCCTTTAACTCCGTTGCCAATGTTAACCCTTGGCTGACGGGGCAGAGCGAGGGAAGCGTATTGAAGCGTGCCATTCTCGCTGGCCTTGCACTGCTGATCGCCGGTGCCGCGCCAGCCCATGAGATGAAGAGCCCGCATATCTCGGTCGCAAAGGTCGACTGGGATGCAGCGGCCGCGACCATTGCCGACAAGCCGGCAGGCACGCCCGCGGAGGCGTTCGCCAAACTCAACGCAGCGGCCAGCATCAGCTTCCCGGGAATTGCCGGCAGCTCTGTACCTGTATTGGTGCCCTACGACGTCGATGCGTTCATCAAGGATCGCGCACCCAATCCCGAGCCTCCGCAAGAAAAGGCTGTTGAGAACGCCGATCGTTTCATGCGGTCGGGATTTCGGGCGACAAAATTTTTCGTGACTGGCCCGGCGGGCTATGACTCGGCCTTCGCGATTACTCTCGCCGATATGCGCGAGCTTTCCGATATCCGTTACGCCGAACCGGTCTACGTCCTGTTTTCGGGCCTGGCCATGGTCTACGAGCTTGACAGCTTCGCGCTGCCGAACGGTGAGCTGGTGAAGTCGCTCCAGGACGAATACCCGGGCATCCGCCGCTACCTGCACGAGTCATACATCCGCTACGGCTTCGAGCGTTACGGCGTAACCTATATCGCCGCGATCTATTGCCTCGACACGCGGCCGCGCTCGAGGGTTCTCACCTGCAAGCAGGCCGATCGTGTCATGGAGCGCTTCTTGCGTGCGCTCAAGCTTGCCGGCGGATCGCCGACGCCTGCATTGGAAAAGCCCGAGGCGCTTGCCCTTGACCGGCCTGCCGAAACCTCGAAGGACTTCACCTATTTCAGCCCCGGCTTCATCATTCCCAACACCGGGCTGAAAAAAGACACAAGAGGCCGCGGCGACTATACCGTCTATGCGCGCCTGCGTTTCCCTCTCAAGAACGCGCCGGCCTTCGCAAATTCGCAATCTTTCAACAGCTGGGGCGATTGCGATTTCACGGGCCGTTCAGCACGTCCGCGGAGGAAGGATCAGCCCTACTCCTGCAAGGTGAACGGCAGGCCGCTGGTCTTCAATGAGGCCGCGCCCGGCAACTACTCTTATCCGTGGCGCGACAACTTTTGTGAACACCGCCGCTATTTCGTCGGCCAGTGTCCGGAGGGCGAAGGTCATCAGGGTCAGGATATCCGCCCCAGTTCCTGCACGCTATTCAATGATGGCGCTGACCGCTGCCAGCCCTATCAGCATGAGGTGGTGGCCACACATGACGGTTTCATATTGCGCGCGCGCAAGCAGGAGGCCGTTTACCTGTTCATCAATACGCCTGCCATGCACGTGCGTGTGCGCTACATGCACATGAACCCGAACCTGCTCGACGCCGATGGCATTGTCAGCGGCAAGCTTGTGCGCGAGGGCGAAGTCATCGGCAAGGTCGGCAACTATAACCGCACGGAACGCGGGACCACCTATCATCTTCACTTCGACATGCAGGTCCCGACCAAGGTCGGTTGGGTCTTCGTCAATCCCTACATGACACTCGTGGCCGCCTACGAGAGATTGATCGGCGCGCGAGGGACCGAGATCAAGGATGGCGATCCGGCTCCCGCTGTTGCCGGAGTACCGCCCGTGATCATGAGCCCCGCCGACAGGCAAGCCATTGCGCAGATGCCGATCGTGCAAACGCACGCGTCTGCCAATACGGACAAGCACAAGGCCAAAGAGAAGCCTCACAAAAAGCGCAAACCGGTCCGAAAACGACGCAAACGCGACGACGGCTAGCGACATACTGCCGATTGTTCGGGGGTGTCCCGACACTACAATGTCGTCATGACACGAGTCTTTTCGCCGAATCTTGTCGATGGCTTGAGCCGCCGGTCATTCCTGCTGACGGCGGCTGCCTTTACTGCAAGTCTTTCCATCAACAGCACTGCGGCCGCAGCACAATCGCCCGCGTTCGCTCGCTGGGTTGCGAATTTTCGGCCGCGCGCAATCAGTCGCGGTATTTCGGAGCAAACCTATGACCGCGTGATGGGCAATGTGACGCCCGATACGAGCGTCTACGCGCAATTCAGCGCACAGCCTGAAGTCACGGAATTGATGTGGCAGTACATCAACCGGCGCTGCTCCGAATGGCGCGTCATCACCGGTAAAGAGCGCGCCAAACAATATGGCGGGCTTCTGTCACGCGTCGAAAAGGACTACGGCGTCGATCGCTACATTCTGCTCGGGCTCTGGGGCATGGAGTCGTCATACGGCGATGTCATGACCAACCCGAAATACATGCGGCCGATCATTCCGGCACTTGCTGCGCTTGCCTGGGGCGAGCCGCGGAGGCGCAAGTATTGGGAGGCCGAGCTGTTGAACGCTCTCACCATCGTCGACCGCGGCTGGGCCAAGCCCGAAGAGATGGTCGGTTCGTGGGCGGGAGCCATGGGTCACACGCAATGGATGCCCGAGGTCTGGCTGAACGTGGGCGTCGACTACGACCGCGATGGCCGCGCGTCGCCTTTCGGCAAGCCGGATGATGCCTTCGCGGGGACGGCGCGCTATCTGGTTGAGCGCGGAAATTACAGGCGCGGCGAAGCCTGGGGCTGTGAGGTCAAAGTGCCGGCCAATTCCACGCGTCTCGCAAATAATCGCACGATGCGTCCGTACGCGAAATGGAATGATCTGGGCGTGCGCCGCACCGACGGCGCCGCCTTTCCCCGCCCCGGCGACCAGGCAAAGCTCTGGATCCCGGTCGCCGGCGGGCCAGCGTTCCTCGTCGGGCAGAATTTCCAGGCGGTCTATTCGTACAATCCATCAAGAAGCTACGCGCTGGCGCTCTGCCATCTCGGCGATCTGATCCGGGGCGATCCGCCATTCCGCCAGCAATTCCCCGGCGGTGAGCGTGCGCCCACTCTGGAAGAGGTCAAGGAAATACAACGCCGGCTCAACGAGCACGGCTTCAAGAACGACGTCGACGGCCGCACCGGCAGTGACACCGTGCGGGCGATCGTCGCCTTTCAGAAAAAGGTCGGGATGGAGCCGGACGGCTACGCGGGCCTGAAATTGCTCGCCCGATTGCGTCAGGGCCCGTAATCCTGCTTTGATCGTACGACCCTATCCGTTGGGTTTCGGTCCCGCCCGATACCAGTCGTCGTACGGCCTTGTCCTACATTGGGCCGCCCTATACTGATGCGTTCGGTGGCAATTCGGGTGGCAATTTTCAGCGGCTACTCTCATGGCGACACCCCTTGCTGAAACTCCCCGGCGGCTTCGGTTGACCCGACTTGCGTTGGGCTACGACAACCAGGCGACCTTTGCTGCCGCGATGGGCATGTCCTCGCAACGTTGGAACGCTTACGAGAAGGGCCGCGAACCACTGCCGCTGCCGGTAGCTCTACAACTATGCACCATGTACGGGGTCAGCCTGGATTGGCTTTATCGCGGTCGAAAAGACGGCGTACCCATCCAGATTCGCACGCAAATAGATTGGCTAGAAAATCGCGACGCGAACGCAAAAGCGCGACCGCCGTCAGAGATCCCGAAAATTCGCGAAAACCATGACCCGCTTAAGGTGAAAAAAGCCGCCGATCGTAACTGCATCGACTTGCGCGAACCTTACGAACTTGCGTACTGGTCAAGAAGATTTGGGGTGTCGAGAGAGCAATTGGCAGAGGCTATTCAAAAAGTCGGCACAAACGCTGAAGATGTCGCAATAGCGCTTGATAACATCGCCGATCGAAAGATCAATCACAGTAGCCGAATGAACGGCGGAACGGTTGCCGCGCTCGGTTTATGCGTTCTCATGATCGGCTTCATCCTACTTGTTTGGCATCCATAGTGTGGCCAAAGCCGCGTCGGTCCCTTGTGCTTTAATTTAATAGCAATGCCTCGCGACCGCGCTGCAATGGTCTTTGTCGGGTGGCAATTGGCCGTTTTGGTCCGCAAATGGATCGTTAAAGTGCCCGATAAATAGGCCCTCAGCTTGACTCAGCGGGATTTGCAACAGGGCCCGTAATCCGGTTGGATGCCCGCTCATCCGTCCCGGGGCGGCAAAAAGCGGAGCATCCGTGGCAAGCAACAGAAACGAACCCGTCAAAAAGCGGCCGAGCGAGGCTGCCGGCCTTGCTGCCATCGATCGCCCGGTTCCCGCGGGCGTCAATGCCGCGGGCTTTGGCAGCGACGTTGTGGCCGATGCGCTGCGCGCAACCGACGTCCCCTATATCGCTCTCAATCCCGGGGCCAGCTATCGCGGGCTGCATGACAGCCTTGTGAACTATCTCGGCAATGAGCGGCCGCAGATGCTCCTCTGTTTGCACGAGGAAAGCGCGGTCGCGATCGCCCACGGCTATGCCAAGGTTACCGGCAAAGCGATGGCGGCTGCCGTGCATTCGAATGTCGGCCTGATGCACGCAACGATGGCGATCTTCAATGCTTGGTGCGACCGCATGCCGATGCTGATCCTCGGCGCGACGGGCCCCGTCGATACGGTCCATCGCAGACCTTGGATCGACTGGATCCATACGGCGCGGGATCAAGGCGCCCTCGTTCGCGGTTATACGAAATGGGACGACCAGCCGGCATCGCCCATCGCCGCGCGCGAGGCTGTGCTGCGCGCGAACTGGATTGCGAACACGGCGCCACGGGGCCCGACTTACGTCAATCTCGACGCCGGGATGCAGGAGAGCAAACTGCAGGAGACCGCGCCGGCCATCGACGCAAAACGTTTCATGCCGCCGGTCGCGGGCGCGGCGCCTGCCGCGGCGATCAAACAGGCGGCAGATCTGCTGCGCGGTGCCAAGCAGCCGGTGATCCTTGCCGGCAGGACGTCGCGCGACATCGAAGCCTGGAACAAACGCGTCGCCCTCGCCGAGCGGCTGAACGCGCGTGTTGTTACCGACCTCAAGATCGCTGCATCGTTCCCGACCTCACATTATCTTCATGCCGGCGCGCCCGGCGGGACGGTGCTCGCGCAGGAAGCCGCCGACGCGATTCGCGCCGCCGATGTGATCCTCAGCCTCGACTGGCTCGACCCTGCAGGCACCTTCAAGGCCGTCGGCAATGTCGGCGCCAAGGTCATTCAGGTGTCCGTCGATCATCACCTGCACAATGGCTGGAGCATGGATTATCAAGGCTTGCCGCCCGTCGACGTCTTCGTCGACTGCGAGCCCGATTTGGCAGTGCTGCCGTTGCTGGACGTCCTCGGGCCGGGTCCCGCGCGTGCGGCCCCGGGGCGCGCGAAGGAGTTTCCCAAGCCGACAGGTGACAAGCTGACAGTCGATCATCTGGCGACCGCGCTGCGCGAAACAGTCGGCAGTCGGCCGGTCAGCCTCACCCACGTCTCGCTCTCGTGGAACGGTGCGACCTGGGTTTTCGACCATCCGCTCGACTATTTGGGTTCCGATGGAGGCGGCGGTGTCGGTGGCGGTCCTGGCATTTCAGTCGGCGCGGCGCTGGCATTGAAAGACAGCGGCCGTCTTCCAGTCGCGGTCTGTGGCGACGGCGATTTCCTGATGGGGGTGACAGCACTCTGGACGGCGGCGCATTACCGCATTCCTCTGCTGATTGTCGTCGCCAATAATCGTTCCTTCTTCAATGATGAACTGCATCAGGAACGTGTCGCTCGCATGCGCAATCGTCCAATCGAGAATCGCTGGGTCGGACAACGCATCTCCGAGCCGGACATCGATCTCGCGGCCATGGCCCGCGCACAAGGCGCGCAGGGCTTTGGTCCGGTGTCGGCGATTGCCGACCTCGCGCCCACATTTGCCAAGGCAATCGCCGCGGTTGAGGCTGGCGCGGTGGCCGTTGTCGATGTCCGTGTCGAGCCGGGCTACACCGCCGCAACCACTGCGGCGATGACGCGCAAAAGCGAGTAAAGCCAAGATGTCGAGCGCATCCGCCAACGACGCCATTCTGGTGGCGGACAGCATCGTCGTTCGATTCGAGACGCCCGAGGGTCCGATCACGGCCGTCGACGATGTGTCGCTCAAAGTCCGGCCGGGCGAATTCCTGTCCGTCATCGGACCGTCCGGTTGCGGCAAGTCCACTTTGTTCAACGTGATCGGCGGCTTGCTCGGCGACCACCAGGGCGTGGTCACCGTCGCGGGCGAGACGATCTCGGGACCGCACAAATCGATCGGCATGGTCTTCCAGGAAGAGTCGACGTTCCCCTGGCGGACTGTGACCGACAATGTCGGCTTCCCGCTTGAGCTGGTCGGAATGCGCAAGGCGCAGCGCATCGAGCGCGCCCGCCACTTCATCAAGATGGTTGGCCTCGACGGTTTCGAAAACCGCTATCCCGGCGAATTGTCTGGTGGCATGCGGCAACGCGTATCGCTCGCTCGCACACTCGCCTCCGAGCCCAAGATCTTGTTGATGGACGAGCCCTTCGCCGCGCTCGACGAGCAGACGCGACTCCTGTTGGGCGACAAGGTGCTGCAGATCCAGCAGCAATTGAAACAGACTACTCTGCTGATCACGCATAACATCACTGAGGCGGTGCAGATGTCGGACCGTATCCTTGTAATGACCTACCGCCCCGGCAAGGTGAAGCGTATCGTCGACATCAAGCTGCCGCGCCCACGCACGTCCGAAATCGTCGGCAGCGAGGCGTTCGGCCGTTACGTCGCCGAAATCTGGAACGACCTGCGCGAAGAGGCGAGCCGCGGCATGCGTGACGAGGAAAAGCACGCACTCGAACATCCGGGCATGCCGTCATGACCGATGCAACGGTGCGGCAATCAAGCTCTCGCTCGGTGCCGCCCGCGCTCGTGGGCGTGGCAGCCCTGCTCGCCATTTTGCTGGTCGTGGAGCTACTGATCCAGTTCAACTTCATCAGCCGATTTATCGTGCCGCCGCCCTCCGAGATCGCCGCCAGCTTCGGGCGTGTGATCGTCGAGGAACATGTGTTCAGCCGGTTCCTGCTGACGCTCGGTGAATGCCTGACGGCCGGAGTTATGCTCACGGTGTTCGGCATTGCTGGCGGCGTGCTGATGCACCGCATCAAACTTCTTCAGCAGGCTTGCGAAACTTGGGTCGCCGCCATGGCGGCGGCACCGCTGGTGCTGGCCTATCCTTTGTTCATGGTGATCTTCGGCCGCAACGCCTGGACCATCATCATGATGGGATTTTTTGCCGCGCTGCCGCCGGTCATTTTGAAGACGATTGAAGGCATGGCAAACACGCGCAAGGTCCTCGTCAATGTCGGGCGCAGCTTCAACCTGACGCCGACGCAGCAGTTCTGGAAGATCATGTTTCCCGCGGCGCTGCCGACGATCTTCGTCGGCGTGCGGCTTGGTCTCATCTTCGCGCTGATCAACATTGTCGGTGTCGAATTCCTGATCAACTACGGCGGCCTCGGTCAGCTTATCAATGACCTGGCCGAGCGCTACGACCTCGCCGGCACCTACGCGGCGATCTGTTTCGTGATCCTGGTGAGCGTGCTGTTCTTTATGACTCTGGAAAAGGCCGAGCGATGGCTACGACCGATCGATTGACGCGGCCCGCAACGGCAGAGCCGCTGGTCAGCCCGGTTACGCTGCTGCGTATCGCGATCATCCTTGCGGTGCTGGCGATGTGGGAGTTCCTTGCCCATTCCGGCTGGCTCTATCGCGACGTGGTGCCTTCGCTGTTCGCCATAGGCAAAGCGCTCTACGACCTGTTGTCGCACGGCGACTACTATTTCAACCTCGGCGTCACCGCGGCCGAAATCGGAACCGCGCTCCTGATCGGCGGGATTTCGGGTCTCGCCGTCGGCATCCT
>Ga0081455_10000036_pt1 | contig 136303 bp, 130 predicted proteins | sample TabmetS3T2R1_FD_70207 | JGI IMG/M metagenome (GOLD analysis project Ga0081455, IMG submission 70207) | Tabebuia heterophylla rhizosphere microbial communities from the University of Puerto Rico - S3T2R1 | ecosystem: Host-associated > Plants > Roots > Rhizosphere ...
AGCCCGGCGCAGCAAATTCCGTTTACGACTGTGGGCGAAGCGGAATGAAGACGACCGCAAATGAGCCCGGGCATTGCACGATGTCCGGGTGGCGCGCCGGGAGGCGCTTCCGCATCTTCGCAAGGAGGTGCGGATCTTACCGACTAACGGCAGCGCCCCCTGGCGCGCCATCCCCTCGCATCCGGAGGGGCAAAGAGACCAAGGGAAGACGGGCCTGCCCGGGGCCTCGACAAAGAATACGGGTGATGACGCTTGGGGTTAACGGACGATCTTGCGAACCTTCTTGAGGCGCCTGCCGGCGCGTACCGGCAACACCTGTGACCGCTCTGCAACAGTTTTAGAACATTTAAGCCATACCATCCGATGACACCGACCGCGCCGCGATTCGGCCATACCATTCAACGACATCGGGGCGCGAAAAGGCCGGGTAAGCCTTAAATGGAGCGGGCGGGGGCCGTTCGGCGTTATATCGGGCGGGCGCGGTAAAGGACTATGGAAGCGAAGACCAATCTGAAATCGAGGCTGCCGAGCCGGCACGCCACCGAGGGGCCTGACCGGGCGCCGCACCGCGCTTTCTACTACGCGATGGGCCTGACCACGGAGCAGATCCATCAGCCGTTCGTAGGAGTGGCGACCTGCTGGAACGAGGCGGCGCCCTGCAACATCGCGCTGATGCGCCAGGCGCAGGTGGTCAAGAAGGGCGTTGCCGCCGTCGGCGCGACGCCGCGCGAGTTCTGCACAATCACCGTCACCGATGGTATCGCGATGGGCCACGCCGGCATGAAGGCGTCGCTGCCGTCGCGCGAGGTCATCGCCGACAGCGTCGAACTCACCGTGCGCGGCCATGCCTATGACGCGTTGATCGGGATTGCGGGCTGCGACAAGTCACAGCCGGGCATGATGATGGCGATCTGCCGTCTCAACGTGCCGGCGATCTACATCTACGGTGGATCGATCCTGCCCGGCACGTTCAAAGGCAAGCCGGTCACGATCCAGGACGTCTACGAAGCCGTCGGCAAACATTCCGTCGGGCAGATGTCGGACGAAGAACTCGACATTCTCGAACAGAATGCCTGTCCCTCGGCGGGCGCATGCGGCGCGCAATTTACCGCCAACACCATGGCGACGGTATCGGAAGCCATCGGCCTCGCGCTGCCGTACTCGGCCGGCGCGCCGGCGCCGTACGAGATCCGCGACAAGTTCTGCATGCTCGCCGGCGAAATGATTATGGATTTGATTCAAAAAAATATTCGGCCGCGCGACATCGTCACGCGCAAGGCGCTCGAGAATGCCGCGGCGGTCGTTGCGGCCACCGGCGGCTCGACCAATGCGGCGCTGCATTTGCCGGCGATCGCGAACGAATGCGGTATCCCGTTCGATCTTTTCGATGTGGCGGAAATCTTCAAAAAGACTCCTTATGTCGCAGATTTGAAACCGGGTGGCCGTTATGTCGCCAAGGATATGTTCGAAGCTGGCGGCGTGCCGCTCTTGATGAAAACCCTTCTCGATCACGGATACCTGCACGGCGATTGCCTCACGGTAACCGGGCGCACCATCGCCGAGAATCTGAAGAACGTGAAATGGAATCCGGATCAGGACGTCGTGCGTCCCGCCGACAAGCCTCTGCTGCCGACCGGCGGCGTGGTCGGGCTCAAAGGTAACCTCGCCCCCGACGGCGCGATCGTGAAGATCGCCGGCATGAAGACGCTGAAGTTCAGTGGACCAGCACGCTGCTTCGACGGCGAAGAGGCCTGCTTCGACGCGGTCAAGCATCGCAAGTACAAGGACGGCGATGTTCTCGTCATCCGCTACGAGGGCCCGCGCGGCGGCCCCGGGATGCGCGAAATGCTCTCGACAACGGCCGCACTTTACGGCCAGGGCGCCGGCGAAAAAGTGGCGCTCATCACCGACGGACGGTTCTCCGGCGCGACGCGCGGCTTCTGCGTCGGACATGTCGGGCCGGAGGCGGCGGTCGGCGGTCCGATCGGTCTGATCCGCGATGGCGACATCATCGAGATCGATGCGGTCAAAGGAACGCTCGACGTGAAGCTGTCCGCCGACGAGTTGGCCAAGCGCAAGAGCCAGTGGAAGGCACGCGAAAACGACTACGGCTCAGGTTATCTGTGGAAATACGCGCAGCAGGTGGGGCCCGCCGTCAACGGCGCGGTCACCCATCCGGGCGGTGCGGGCGAGAAAGAGTGTTATGCTGACACTTGATCGCATGTTGCACGTTGTCTTGGTGGGCGCCGGCCTTATAGCGCTGGCGCCGGCGCTCGCGTTCGACGGCACCAAGACCGACAACAGCATCGGCCCGCCGCCGATGACCCCGGTCGAGGCGTTCCGCTCGGGCGCGAATTGGCTGAAAGCCGGCGACACGATGAAAGCCGTCAACTCGCTCGAATACGCCGCCGAGAAAGGTCACGCGCTCGCGCAGTGGAAGCTCGGCCGGATGTACGCGGAAGGCGACGGCGTTACCCAGAACGACCTCAAGGCCTTTGAGTATTTCCGCAGCATCGCGAACAGCCACGCCGACGACAATCCTGACACGCCGCAGTCGCGTTTCGTCGCAAACGCATTCGTGGCGCTCGGCCACTACTACCTCGAGGGAATTCCGAACACGGAAATCAGGCGCGACCCGCAGCGCGCGCGCGAGATGTTCGCCTACGCGGCGTCGTACTTCCGCGATCCCGACGCGCAATATTATCTGGCGCGGCTCTATCTCAACGGCACCGGCGCACCGCACGATCCGCGCACGGCCGCGCGCTGGTTCGGCCTCTCGGCGCAGAAGGGTCAGTGCGAGGCGCAGGCCATGCTCGGCGCAATGCTGTTCGAGGGCGATCACGTGCCGCGGCAGGCGGCGCGCGGCCTGATGTGGCTTGCGCTTGCGAAAGACAGCGCGCGTGCCGACCAGGCCTGGATCACCAAGCTTTACGACAGCGCCATGAAGCAGGCGAGCGAGGACGAGCGCGCGCTCGCGGCGGTCTATCTGCGGCGCTGGCTCGAGACGCGGCGCGAGTAGACGCTAGCGTCCTTCAATATCCAGATCGACATAAACGGGAACGTGATCGGAGGGTTTGTCCCAGCCGCGCACGTGCCGGTCGATGCCTGCGCCGGCCAGCCTGTCAGCGGCCTGCGGCGACAGCAGAACGTGATCGATGCGGATGCCGTTATCCTTCTCCCATGCGCCGGCCTGGTAGTCCCAGAAGGTGTAGAGGTCGGATGCCTCGCTGACCGCGCGCAGCGCATCGGTGAGGCCGAGATTAATCAGCGCGCGATATTTTTCGCGGGTCTGCGGCAGGAACAGCGCATCATTGACCCAGGCTTCGGGACGGCGCGCGTCGGCTGCGGTCGGAATGACGTTGTAGTCGCCGGCGAGCAGCATCGGCTCTTCCAGTTTAAGTCGCTCATGTGAAAAATTAATCAGGCGGCTCATCCAGTTGAGCTTGTAAGCGTACTTGTCGGTCGCGGGCGGGTTCCCATTGGGCAGATAGAGGCTGACGACGCGCAGTACCCCGGCCTTGGTGGAGACGATCGCTTCCAGGAAGCGGGCCTGCACGTCGGCGTCATCGCCGATCAGGCCGGGTGCGACTTCATCGAACGGGAGCTTCGACAAAAGTGCCACGCCGTTGAACGTCTTCTGCCCATGCACGGCCACGTTGTACCCGAGCGCTTCGAACGGCTCGCGCGGGAAGGCGTCATCGGTGCATTTGATCTCCTGCAGGCACACAATGTCGGGTGCCCGCTCCTTGAGCCAGGCCTGCAGATTGTCCATGCGCTGACGGATGGAATTGACGTTCCAGGTGGCGATTCTCATCGATTTTGCGTTCGGGGAGGGCCGAATAATGCTGAATTCACCGTGTTTATCAGGCAGCGCAGGGATATGCACGGCTTAACGTTTATATGGTAGGAAAGCCGCCAACGCGGCCTCCAAGGTGGAGTAAGGATCGACAAATCCGCGGAAAAGGGAGCGTCCGGGCAGGGCCCCAAGAGTCCGGACCGAAAATTACTGATGCTACAGAGGAAGTGGCTCATTGGAGGGGCGGTACTGGCCCTGGTGGGCACCGTCGTGCTTGTCCGCGGTATCTGGACGACCGACGGCGTTGCTGCGCGCACCCAGCAGGCCCGGGTGGTGCCGGTGGAGACCGCCACCGCCGAGCGCAAAACGATGCCGGTGCAGCTCCGCGCCCTCGGTACCGTGACCCCCATCGCCGCTGTCGCCATCAAGACCCAGGTCGACACCACGATTACCAGCGTTCGTTTCCAGGACGGCGCGCGCGTCGAGAAGGGCGATGAGCTCTTCACGCTCGATTGCCGCCAGATCGAAGCCGACATGAAGCGCGTCGAGGCCGTGATCAACGGCGCGCAGGCCACGTTCGAACAGGCGCAACGCGACGTCGAGCGCTACACCGAACTCGCCGCGAGAAACGCGACCCCTATCGTCACGCTCAACAATGCGCAGACGCAGGTCAACATCTCCAAGGCGACGGCGGAATCGAACCGCGCGCAGCTCGAGAATTTAAAAGTGCAGCTTGGCTTCTGCACGATCCGTGCGCCGATCTCCGGCCGCATCAGCATGGCCAACGTGAAGGTCGGCAATTTCGTGCGGCAGGCCGATACCTCGCCGATGGCAACGATCGTGCAGACCGCGCCGGTCTATGTCAGCTTCACGGTGCCGCAGAGAAATCTTCCCGACATCCGCAAGGCGATCGCCGCCGAAACCGCGACCGTGGAAGCGGTCATTCCCGGCGAGGACAAGCGCGCCAGCGGCCAGGTCACCATGATCGAGAATACGGTCGATATGGCGACGGGAATGGCAACGATCCGCGCGACGATGCCGAACAAGGACGAGCTGCTGTGGCCCGGGACGCTCGTCACGGCCGACATGACACTGCGCACGGAAGAGGGCGTTGTGGTGCCGGCAACCGCGGTGCAGGTCAGCCAGACTGGTAATTTCGTCTTCATCGTTAAGGACGGCGTGGCGAAGGTTCAGAACGTTCAGGTGGAGCGGCAGGTCGGCCGTGAGACAGTTATCGCGTCAGGTCTGAGCGGCGGCGAAACCGTCGTCACCGACGGACAGTTGCTTCTGTCCGACGGCACACGTGTCAATCCGCGCCCGCCCAAAGTCGCCGGCAGCTGATCCATGAATATTTCCGAGACCTGTATCCGCCGCCCGGTGCTGACGACGCTGATGACGGCGTCGCTGATTGTTTTTGGTGCGTTCGCTTATCGCTTGCTGCCGGTGGCGGCGCTGCCGGCAGTCGACTTCCCGACCATCCAGATCACTGCGACGCTGCCCGGCGCGAGCCCGGAGACGATGGCGGCCTCGGTTGCTTCACCGATCGAGCGGCAGCTTTCGACGATTTCCGGAATTTCCTCGATGACGTCGTCGTCATCACTGGGCACGACGCAGATCACCATTCAGTTCGATCTTGGCCGCAACATCGACGGCGCGTCGCTCGACGTGCAGACCGCGCTCGCGACCGCGCAGCGCCGGCTACCCGTCGAAATGACGACACCACCGTTCTTCCGCAAGGTCAATCCGGGCGACTTCCCGGTGCTGTACGTCAGCATGCGTTCGGACACGATGCCGCTGTCGGCGATCAACGACTACGCCGAAACGGTGCTGGCGCCGCAAATCTCGCAACTGCCGGGCGTCGCGCAGGTGCTGGTCTATGGCGCGCAGAAATTCGCCGTGCGCGTGCAGGTCGATCCGGTTGCCGCCGCGGCGCGTAACATCTCGCTGGACGACGTTCGCAGCGTTGTCGCCAAAGCGAACTCCTCGGCGCCTGTCGGGGCTCTGCAGGGCAAGGAGCAGGCCGTCACCCTGGTCGCAACCGGCGCAATTCCGCACGCTGCTGATTATCGCGATGTAGTGGTGACCTATCGCAACGGCGCGCCGATCAAGCTCAATGAAATCGCGCGGATCATCGACAGCGTCGAGAACGACAAGGTCGCCACCTGGTTCAACGATTCACGCGCCATCGTGCTCGCGATCCAGCGCCAGCCCGACGCAAACACAGTCGAAGTCGTCGATATGGTGCGGAATAAGCTGCCGCAGATGCGCGCGCAGATACCGCCGGCGATCCAGATGCAGCCGTTGTTCGACCGGTCGATCTCGATCCGCGCGGCGGTCTGGGACGTGCAGGAGACGCTGGCGATCGCGATTTCGCTCGTGATCATGGTCATCTTCCTGTTCCTGCGGAAAGTGTCTGCCACGATCATTCCGGCGTTGGCGGTGCCGGTTTCGCTGATCGGAACCTGCGCGGCGATGTATGCCTTCGGTTTCTCCATCAACAACATGACGCTGCTCGCGCTCACATTGTCGGTGGGGTTCGTGGTCGACGACGCTATCGTGATGCTGGAAAACATCGTCCGTCACATCGAAGGCGGCATGCGGCCGTTCGAGGCGGCGCTGAAGGGATCGCGTGAAATCGGCTTCACCATCGTTTCTATCACGTTCTCACTAATCGCCGTGTTCATCCCCGTTTTGCTGATGGGCGGCATGGTTGGCCGCGTCTTCCGCGAGTTCGCAGTTTCGATATCGGTCGCGATCATCGTTTCCGGATTCGTATCATTGACGCTGACGCCGATGCTGTGCGCGCGCGTGCTCAAGCACCATGACCCGCACGAAAAGCAGAACTTCGTGTTGCGCTGGTTCGAGACGGCGTTCACTGCCGGACTGAAGGCCTATGAGTGGAGCCTCGACCGCGTGCTGAAGGCAAAGCAGGTCATGCTTTGGGTCACGCTTGCGACGGTTGTGGGCACAGTATGGCTCTATGTGGTTGTGCCGAAGGGTTTCTTCCCCACCGAAGACACCGGTTACATGATCGGTATCACGGAAGCGAACACCGACATCGCGTTTCCTGCGATGGTGGAACATCAGCGCAAAATTGCCGAGCTCGTGCGCGCGGACAAAGGTGTCGCTTACGTCAATTCGACGGTCGGCGCCGGCGGGCCGAACACGCTCGGCAACAGCGGCCGCATGCTGGTCGCGCTCAAGCCGCGCAACGAGCGTGACAGCATGCAGCAGATCATATTGCGGCTGCGCCAGAACGTTAACGTCGTTCCCGGCATTGAGATATTTTTCCAGCCGATCCAGAACATCAATCTGGGCGGCCGGCTGAACAAGAGTCAGTACCAGTACACACTGCAGTCCAACGACACTAATGATCTCTATCGGGTCACTCCGCAATTGCGCGACAAGATCGCGCAAATTCCGGGCCTGCTCGACGTTACAACTGACCTCTATGTGAAAAACCCGCAGGTGACGGTCGAGGTCGATCGCGAGAAGTCGGCCGTCTACGGCGTGTCGGTTGATCAGGTGCGCCAAGAACTCTACAACGCATTCGGCTCGCGCCAGGTGGCGACCATCTATACGCCGGCGAACGACTACCAGGTTATTCTCGAGACAAAGCCGGAATTCCAGCAGAGTCCGGACGACCTCAATCGCATTTTTCTGAAGACGACCAATGGGACGACAGTACCGCTGTCAGCGGTGACGCGGTTCGTGCCCTCGGTTGGTCCGCTGCAGATCAACCATCAGGGTCAGCAGCCGGCCGTCACCATCTCGTTCAATCTCGCCCCTGGATTTTCGCTCGGGCAGGCGGTCGATGCCATCACCAAGCTTGAGCGCGATGAGCGCCTGCCGGCGACGATCACGACCGGCTTCCAGGGCACCGCGCAGGTCTTCCAGGATGCGTTGCGCGGCCAGTGGATCTTGGTGATGGCGGCAATCTTCGCCGCGTACGTTGTGCTCGGCATCCTCTACGAAAGCTTCATCCACCCGATCACGATCATTTCCGGCCTGCCGTCGGCGGGCATCGGCGCGATCCTTACCCTCATGCTGTTCCGCATGGACCTGTCGGTGATTGCAATGATCGGCATCGTGATGCTGGTCGGCATCGTGAAGAAGAACGCGATCATGATGATCGACTTCGCGATCGAGCGCCGCCGCGTCGGACTGTCGGCCGAAGCCGCGATCCGCGAAGCGGCAACGCTGCGTTTCCGCCCGATCATGATGACGACCTTCGCGGCAATCTTCGGCACGATCCCGATCGCACTCGGCACCGGCGCCGGCGCCGAATTGCGTCAGCCGCTCGGCGTTGCAGTCGTGGGCGGCCTGGTGTTGTCGCAGCTGCTCACGCTCTACATCACGCCGGTGATCTATCTGTATCTCGACCGGTTCGACCGTATGTTGAAACGCCGTCTTGAGCCGCAATTGACGGAAGTCGAAGAAGCCCCGCCCGCAGTTGCGGCGGAGTAAGCACTACAGCGCGAAGCTGGTGCCGCAGCCGCAGGAGGCTTTCGCCTGCGGGTTTTTCACCTTGAACGAGGCGCCGATCAGATCGTCGACGAAGTCGATCTCCGAGCCGGCCATATAGTTCACCGAGATGGGGTCGATCAGCACCACGGCATTGTCTCGGCTGATGACGAGATCGTCGGCCGCCTTCGCGCGCTCCATGTCGAACTTGTACTGAAAGCCCGAACAGCCGCCGCCTTCGACGCTGACGCGCAGCATGGTTCCGGCCGGTTCACCCTTGAGGATTTCGCCGATCCGTCTTGCCGCCCGATCGCTGACCGTAATGCCTGTGTTCATCCTTGTGCCTTTTGGATCGATCCTATTGGCAGATGACCCAACGGATAGTTAAGTGCGCCGGCCAGTGAGGTCAATCCAGCGCGTGATCCCGAAAAGTGGGTACCGGTTTTCGGATAAGATTATGCGCCAAAGATAGAATTGCGATGGCGGTCGAACCCGGGCGCGAAAGGGCTGTTTATGCCGCGGATCCGTCGCAAAGCCGCGGCCGGCTCCACGCCGAGGCGACCAGTCCGACGCGCAATGCCTTCCGGCGGGACTGTGACCGGATCATCCATTCCGCGGCGTTCCGGCGGCTTGCCCACAAGACTCAGGTTTTCGTCTATCACGAAGGCGATCACTATCGCACGCGCCTGACACACACTTTGGAAGTCGCCCAGATCGCCCGTTCGCTTGCGCGTGCGCTCGGGCTTGACGAAGACCTCGCGGAGGCATTGGCGCTTGCACACGATCTCGGCCATCCGCCTTTCGGCCATGCGGGCGAGCGGGCCTTGGACGAATGCCTTTCAGCCAGTGGAGGCTTCGACCACAACGCGCAGGCCCTGCGCATCGTCACAGACCTCGAGCGCCGCTATCCGGCATTCGATGGCCTCAACTTGAGCTTGGAAACGCTTGAAGGCCTGGTCAAGCATAACGGTCCACTCACCAATCGTGAAGGCACGCCGGTTGGACGCTATGCGAGACATGGCGTGCCCACGGCGATCCTTGCCTATTCGAAGATCCAGGATCTCGAATTGTGGAGCTATGCCAGTGCGGAAGCTCAGGCCGCCGCGCTATCGGATGACATCGCCTACGATGCGCATGACATTGACGACGGCCTACGGGCCGATCTGTTCACCCTCGAGGATATTTCGGTCGTGCCCTTGGTCGGCGGCATTCTGGCCGACATCGATCGTGAGCATCCCGGCCTCGAAGCCGCACGGCGCGTGCATGAGCTCGTGCGCCGCATCATTACGCGCATGATCGAGGATGTGATCGCGGAGTGTGGCCGGCGCGTCGCAATGCTCAAGCCGCGCTCGGCGGCGGACATACGCGAAGCGCCGCGGCCAATCGTGGGGTTTTCGCCTGCCATGGACAAGGCCGACCGCGATATAAAGGGATTTCTCTACCCGCGCATGTATCGCCATGAGCGTGTGATGCGCGTGATGGCCGATGCCGAACGTGTCGTGCGCGACCTGTTCAGTCACTACGGGGCAGCGCCCGCAGATATGCCGGAAGAATGGCGCGAAGGAATTGGAACGAGCGAGGCGGACAGCGCCCGGCGCATTGCGGACTATATCGCGGGGATGACCGACAGGTACGCGTTGATCGAGCACGCGAAATACTTCAAGCAAACGCCCGAGCTGCGGTGAGGCGATGAGCGCGGACATCAATGCCCCTTCGGAGGTCGATCTGCTGATCGCAGGCGCGGGTCCGGCCGGACTGACAGCGGCGCTGGTCGCCTCGCTTGAGGGGCTCGACGTGCTCTTGTGCGAGAAGTCCGATCAGGTCGGCGGTACGGGCGCAACGTCGGCCGGCACGCTTTGGATACCCGGAAACAGCCAGAGCCGTGCCGCCGGCTTCGACGATAGCGCCGAACAAGCGGATCGTTATCTCGATGCGTTGATCGGGGAGACGACCAACCGTGATCTACGGACAGCATTTCTTGCGAGCGGGCCAAAGGTGATCGACTATCTGAGCGCCCGTACCGATGTGCAGTTTCTTCCGTGCGGGAAGCATCCGGACTATCGCAGCAACATGCCCGGCGCGGCGATTTCCGGCCGAGCTATTGTGTCCGCGCCGTTCGACGGGCGTTTGCTCGGCGCGGATTTCACCCGCATTCGCCCGCCGGTACCGGAGTTCATGGTGTTCGGTGGGATGATGGTCGGCAAGCTCGACATTCCCCGGCTGATCGGGCGCTTCCATTCAATTTCCAATTTCATTTATTCCGCAAAGCTGTTCGCCCGCTACCTTGTCGATCGTCTGACGTATCAGCGCGGGACCCGCATCATGATGGGAAACGCGCTGATCGGCCGGCTGTTCTACAGCCTTCGCAAGCGCAAGGTGCCCATGCTGTTCGGTGCGCGCATTGCCGATATTATTGGCGACGCGCGCGGCGTCTCTGGCGCGCGCGTGAGCATTGGCGCCAAGGAAATCGTCGTGACGGCGCGCAAAGGTGTCGTGCTTGCGACCGGCGGCTATGCCCACAACAAGCGCTTGCGCGACGCATTTATGCCCCAGCCTGTTCCCGCCCACTCAATGAGCTGCGAGGACAATCTCGGCGATGGCATAGAGCTCGGCGAGCGTCTGGGGGCGGCAACTGCGCCCGCTCAAAGCACCAGCGGCCTTTGGACGCCGGCCTCGGTCGTTCCGCGGCCCGATGGGAGCAAGGGGCTGTTCCCGCACCTCGTGCTCGATCGCGCCAAGCCTGGGTTGCTTGCGGTGAATTCTGCGGGTCGCCGCTTTGTCAACGAAGCGGCGTCCTATCATGATTTCGCGCTGGCGATGTTCGAGAGCCACCAAACGACGCCGACGATTCCGGCCTGGTTGATTTGCGATGCAGGTTTTCTGAGAAAATATGGTCTCGGCGTCATCTATCCCGGACACCCCAACCCCGGGAAATTCGTCGACAGCGGGTACGTCACGCGGGCACAGACGCTGGACGAACTCGCCGGCAGGATCGGCGTCGATTCCGTGCAACTGCGCAAGACGGTCGAGCGCCACAACAAATTTGCCGAAACCGGAATTGATGTCGACTTCGCCAAAGGCGAAACGGAGCTCAACAGATTCAATGGCGATCCCGGCCATGCGCCCAATCCTTGTATTGGGCTATTGTCAAAAGCGCCCTTTTACGCGCTTGCCGTCTGGCCGGCCGACATCGCCGTCAGCACCGGACTCGCAACCGATGTCGATGCGCGCGTGCTGGGCGGCGACGGCAAGGCCATTCCCGGTCTCTACGCCTGCGGCAACGACATGGCGTCAGTGATGGGAGGAAGCTATCCGGGACCTGGCACGACGCTCGGTCCCGCGATCGTGTTCGCCTACCGCGCCGTCATGCACGCCAAAGGCGCTCCGCTCTAGGTTGCCTTGCGCGAAGCGGTGTCCACTCAATACGATCATTCGATTTCGGGGAGGGATCCCTCGTATTGATTTTGACTTGCCTCCGGAATTGCGTTAGCCGCAGCCCTCATGTCGAACGGCGTCAGACAACAGCACTTATTCGCGACGATGCTTGCCTCCGTGCAGGCGGCGACGACCGCTGTGCTCGGTTCTGGCGCGGATGTTTCCCGGGTTGTAGTCGAGCCGCCGCGCGACCCGACACATGGCGATATGGCCACCAATGCCGCAATGGTGCTGGCAAAAGACGCCGGCAAGAAGCCGCGTGAGCTTGCGGAAAGCATTGCCACCAAGCTCCGCAGCGACGGAAGGGTGGCCTCCGTGGACATTGCAGGGCCCGGCTTCATCAATCTCACGCTCAAGCCGAGCGTCTGGGGCGACGAATTGCGGCTCGTACTCGAATCCGGAGGCGACTACGGCCGGAGCAGCATGGGCAAAGGCGAGAACGTGAACGTCGAATACGTGTCCGCCAATCCCACCGGACCTATGCATGTCGGTCACGGCCGCGGTGCGGTGTTCGGAGACGTCTTGGCAAACCTCCTCGCTTTTACCGGTTACAACGTCACGCGCGAGTACTACATCAACGATGCGGGAACTCAGGTCGACGTGCTCGCGCGCTCGGCGTACCTGCGCTACCGCGAGGCTCTCGGTGAAAGCATCACCATTCCTGACGGCCTATATCCCGGCGAATACCTCAAGTCCGTGGGTGAAGACCTCGCGCAAGCGCACGGACCTTCGTTGAAGGATAAGCCGGAGGCGGAGTGGCTACCGATCGTGCGCAAGCGCGCCATCGACATGATGATGGCAGAGATACGCAACGATCTGCGGGCTCTGGGAATTGTTCAGGACGTATTTTTCTCCGAAAGGTCATTGATAGAGAAGGGTGTCGACCGCGTCGCCGAGACCATCAATTGGCTGAAGGAAAAAGGTCACGTCTACGAAGGGCGTCTGCCACCGCCGAAAAGCGGCGCCGTCGAGGACTGGGAAGACCGGGAGCAAACCTTGTTCCGCTCGACGGCCTTTGGTGATGATGTCGACAGGCCGCTGAAAAAGTCGGATGGCAACTATACTTATTTTGCGACCGACATCGCCTATCACAAGTCGAAGCTGGATCGTGGTTTCCGCGACCTGATCGACGTGTGGGGCGCCGATCACGGTGGCTACGTCAAGCGCATGCAGGCAGCCGTCAAGGCGCTGAGTGGTGCTGCCGCCGACCTCGACGTCAAGCTCGTGCAACTGGTGCGCCTCCTGCGCGCCGGCGAGCCGGTGAAGATGTCCAAACGAGCCGGTGAATTCGTCACCCTGCGCGAGGTGGTCGACGAAGTGGGGCGCGATGCCGTGCGGTTTGACATGCTCTACCGAAAAAATGATGCGGTGCTCGATTTCGATCTTGCAAAGGTCATCGAGCATTCGCGCGACAATCCGGTCTTCTACGTCCAGTACGCACATGCGCGCGGACAATCGGTATTCCGCAATGCGCGGGCAGAAGTTCCCGATCTGCCGACGGATCGATCTGCACGAGCCGCGTATCTCCGAAAAGCCCCGATCGAGAGGCTGACCGATACCGGCGAAGTTTCACTGCTGCGCCGGGTCGCTCTTTTTCCACGTCTCGCCGAGGCTGCAGCGGTGGCTCATGAGCCGCACCGAGTTGCGTTCTATCTGTATGAATTAGCAAGTGAATTTCATGCACATTGGACGAAAGGAAATGACTTGCCTAATTTACGCTTCATTATTCAGAATGATCGACAAATGACAGCAGCCCGGCTCGCGCTGGTGGAGGGGATCGTTACAATTTTAGCCTCGGGTCTCGCATTACTCGGGGTCAGCGCGCCGGATGAAATGCGATAACCTCGTCCATTGGTCCGCGTCCGCGTGGATCGTATAAGACCAACGCAAGGGCGAGTTGAGTACTGGGGAACGAATGGCGGACGACCAAAGCCAACGACCGTATCGTGCGAGTGAACCGCCGCCTCCGCGCGGCTCAGGAAAGACGCCGGGCAGCGATCCGCTCGCTGAGCTGGCGCGCTTGATTGGACAGACCGATCCGTTCGGGGAGTATGGCCGCGAAGGTGCGCGCCGTTCGTCCACATCGCAACCGGCCGCACGTGCCGATTGGAACCAGCCCCTTGGAGCATCCTACACAGCGCAATATGGCGGCGATGTACGAGCACCGGAACCGGCGCCACGATATGCGGACGACGACCACCATGCTCCGCAGTCGGCTCCCGCAAGCCCATTCTTGCCTGACTACGGCAGCCGGAATTACGAGCGTCAGCCCTACGAGGCTCAAGCGCTTCCCGGCGGAGCCGATCAGTATGAAGCCGAGCAAGGATCGCACCGGATTCCGCCTGGTCAATCCGACTATCAGCAGGATTTCTACGACGAGGCCCCCCCAGTCGAGGACGAATACTACGAAGATACTCCGCCCTCGCGCCGCAGGACCGTCGTTATGGCGATCGCCGGGGTTGTCGCTTTGGCCGTGATTGGCACAGCAGGCGCATTTGGTTATCGCGCACTTGTCGGATCCTCGGGGTCGACTAAACCGCCGCCGGTGATCAAGGCCGACACCTCGCCCGCCAAGATTGTTCCGGCAACGCCCGGCAAAGATGCGCAATCCAACAAGTTGATCACCGAACGCGTGAACGAACGCGGGCAGAGCGAAAAGCTGGTGTCGCGCGAAGAGCAGCCGCTCGACCGGCCGACAGCGGTGGCGCTGTCGCAATCGGGGCCTGCGCTCGGCAGCGGCGTGGTCGGCAGCGAGCCGAAAAAGGTCCGTACCATCGCAATTCACCCGGATCAGCCTGTGGTCGACGCGGCGCCATCATCAATGTCAGCCGCGGCAGCGCCTGCGAGGCCCGCACCAGCCCCGGCGCCGCGTGTCGCCGCTGCTCCGTCGCGTCCTGCGCCGGAAACGACGGCGGACGCCGAAGAGAATGCGCCGGCTGCACGTCCCGCTTCGCCGCGCCAGCCGGCGCCCGCATCGAGCAATGCGCCCTTGTCGCTCAACCCGAATGCGGCGCCCTCGCGGGCTGCGCCGGCGCCGGCACCTGCACCTGCACCTGCACAGACCGCAGCGGTAGCGCCGCAGGCGCCTGCGGCGGCTTCGACCGGGGGTTCAGGCAGCTACGTCCAGGTTTCCTCGCAGCGCAGCGAGAGTGAGGCTCAGGCTGCGTTTCGCGGCCTTCAGGCCAAGTTCCCGGACCAGCTTGGCGGCCGTCAGCCCTCTATCCATAAGGTCGACTTGGGCGCCAAAGGCACCTATTACCGCGCCATGGTCGGACCTTTTGCCAATGCCGGTGAAGCGAGCCAGTTGTGCTCAAGCCTCAAGGCAGCTGGCGGGCAATGCCTCGTCCAGAGGAATTAACAGGCCAAAACTTGACCCCTGTGACGTGCGCGGGCTAATCCGCGCCGATGGCTACGCGCGCATTTATCACGGGATTGGAGGGACTTACCCTATCCCCCAATGAGCGAGCCTTTTTGCGCGATGCGAGGCCATGGGGCCTCATCATCTTCAAGAGGAACGTGAGCACTCCCGATCAAGTGACGGAGCTTGTTCAGTCATTTCGGGAAATCGCCGGCTACGAAGCTCCGGTGCTCGTCGACCAGGAAGGTGGCCGGGTTCAGCGTTTGGGGCCGCCACACTGGCCCGCATATCCGCCAGGCGCTCGGTACGGAGAACTCTTTGACCAGGAGCCGGCCGCAGGCATCGCGGCGGCGCGGCTGGCGGGTCATCTGATCGCCGCAGATTTGAGGGCGGTTGGCATCGATGTCGATTGCTTACCGATTGCGGATGTTCCTGTTGCGGGTGGCGATCCTGTTATCGGTGATCGCGCCTACGGCAGCGAACCCAGCAAGGTCGCGAAGATCGCCAAGGCCATCGCTGAAGGTCTGGAGGCGGGAGGTGTGTTGCCGGTACTGAAGCATCTACCCGGGCATGGCCGGGCCACCGCCGACAGCCATCACAAGCTGCCGGTCGTGGATACCGACCGCGCAACCCTCGAAGCCATCGACTTTTCGGCCTTCAAGCCACTGGCGGGATTGCCGCTTGGAATGACGGCACATGTTGTGTTTACCGCAATCGACCCCGTCGCACCGGCCACCACTTCGGTCACAATGGTGGGGCAAGTGATTCGCGGGTTTATCGGATTCCAGGGTTTGTTGATGAGCGACGATATCTCGATGAACGCCCTGTCCGGCAGCATTGCGGAGCGCAGCCGCACTGCGTTGGCGGCCGGATGCGATGTCGTGCTTCATTGCAATGGCAATCTGGGAGAAATGGTTGCCGTCGCAAATGAAGCGCCCGAGCTTGCGGGCGACGCCGCGAGACGGGCCGAAGCGGCGCTTGCGGCGCGCAAGGCTCCGGAAGAATTCGATACCGATGCCGGGCGCAGGTTATTCACGCAGCTGATCGCTGACGAGCGGTCGGAATTTCGACGGAAGACCGGGTCATGAGCAGCGAGGATTTCGACACGACGCTCGGTGCCGACCGCGGCACCACCGAGCCGGCGATGATCGTCGACGTGGAGGGCTTCGAAGGCCCGCTTGACCTGTTGTTGATGCTCGCGCGTCAGCAGAAAGTGGATCTCGCGAAAATTTCAATCCTTGCTCTGGCGGACCAGTACCTGTCATTCATCGAAGCTGCACGACAATTGCGCCTCGAACTCGCCGCCGATTACCTGGTGATGGCGGCCTGGCTCGCCTATCTCAAGTCACGTCTGCTTCTGCCGGAAACGGATCCGGGGGATGGGCCAAGCGCGGAAGAAATGGCGCTGGCGCTGGCCCATAGGCTACGCAGATTGGAAGCCATCCGCGACGTTGCGACCCGCATGATGGATCGGCCACAGCTCAATCGTGATGTTTTTCAGCGCGGCCTGCCGGAACCGATTGAAGAAATAAAGCAGCCGGAATGGTCGGCAACGCTTTACGACCTGCTTTCGGCCTATGCCACACAACGCTCGCGCAGCGCGCTGTCCCGTGTCCGCTTCAAGCAGCGTACCGTGTGGTCGCTCGCCAACGCGCGCACTGCCCTCGAACGGCTGATCGGACAGTCGGCGGACTGGTCCCGCATGGATCAGTTCCTGATCAGCTACGTGGTAGAGCCGGCGCTCGCAGCATCGGTGTTTGCTTCGTCGTTCGCCTCCGCGCTCGAGCTTGTACGGGAGGGCGTTGCCGAAATTCATCAGAAGGAATCATTCGCGCCGATCTATATGCGCAAGCGCGTCGGCGCGATTGGAGTAGCTGCGACGCATGACGCGCAAGAAAACTCATAAGGGGAAAGAGCCCATGCCGAGCGTGGCCAAGAAGCTCGTGGTGGTGCAAAGCAATGAGCCGGCACCACAAGCTGCGCCAATCGAGTCGACGCGGCCTGAGGAATTGCGGCTGCTGGAAGCCTTGCTGTTTGCGGCCGGTCAGCCGCTGGATGAGGCAATGCTGGGGCGCCGGCTTCCAAACGGTGTGAACGTGAAAGCGGCACTCGCGCAGCTCAAGGATGAGTACGCCACTCGCGGCGTCAATCTGGTACGCGTTGGCAAGAAATGGACATTCCGTACGGCCATCGACCTGTCGTGGCTGCTGACGAAGCAGATCGTGGAGACACGCAAGCTTTCACGCGCGGCGATCGAGACGCTTGCGATCGTTGCCTATCATCAGCCCGTCACGCGCGCCGAGATCGAGGAAATTCGCGGCGTGGTGACGGCCGCGGGCACGCTCGATGTCCTCCTCAAAACCGGATGGATTCGCCCGCGCGGTCGGCGCAAAGCGCCCGGGCGGCCGATTACGTACGGCACAACCGAAGCATTCCTTTCGCATTTCGGACTGGAGGAAGTCGGAGACTTGCCGGGCCTCGACGAACTGAAGGGCGCGGGCCTGCTGGAAGCCAATTTGCCTCCCGGTTTCGGGGTGCCGCTTCCCACCGACGACTCGACTTTGCGCGACGACGAGGATCCGCTGGACCCGGGCGATATCGATCTGGGCCTGGCCCCGCCGGCGTCCCGTTCCGAAAAATGAACACGCGCAAGTTAGGGTAAACGACGGCATTTCAAGGGATTGCGCGGCGGTTTGACCGCCCGAGAAGTCCTTGTTTTTGCCGCCAGCGGGGCCTAGTTTCACGCTGAAACATGGCGGGACGAGCCGAGAAAAAGCCCGTCGCTGCGGAGGATTTGCTGATGGGTTCCCTAAGTATATGGCACTGGATCATCGTCCTTGTGGTCGTGCTGGTCCTGTTCGGAGGGCGTGGAAAAATTTCGTCGCTCATGGGCGACTTCGCCCAGGGCATCAAGGCCTTCAAGAAGGGCATGTCCGAGGACGAGAAGACCGCGGATGCCAAAAGCGAGCCGGTCAAAACGATCGAGGCCGGTGGCAGCGCATCCAAGACAGAAGCTGAGCGTCGCGCCGAGAGCGTGCGCTCCTGATCGTTGCGCCTGTGCGTAAGGAGGCCGCCGGCTCGACTGTCGCAGCGGCCGCCATGCGTTGGCGTTACGGAGTTGACTAATCCATGTTCGACATTGGTTGGGGCGAGCTCGTCGTCATCGGCATCGTCGCGCTGATCGCGATTGGGCCGAAAGAGCTGCCGACCGTCTTGCGGACGCTTGGCCAGTACATGGGCAAGGTCCGGCGCATGGCTTCCGAGTTCCAGGGTCAGTTCCAGGAGGCGATGCGGGAAGCGGAGTTGGCCGAACTGAAGAAGCAGGCCGAAGACTTGAAAAGCTCGGTCAGCGACCTCGGCAACTCGGTCAAGGATCTCGGCAACATTGACCCGCTTGCCGACACCCAGAAGCAGATCGAGAGTGCATTCGACGACGCAGCGAAACCTGAACTGCCAAAGCCTGACGCGCCGAGTGCCGCGGAGACGAGTGAAGACGTTCCGCTGCCGTCGGTTGACGTCCCGCTGCCTGAGCCGCCTCCTGCGGTCAGCGAGAAGGATTTTGCGACCACCGAAGCGCCGCCGTCCAAGCAGGCCGGAGGCAAGGCATGACCCACGAGGATATCGAGGCCACCAAGGCGCCCTTGATGGATCACCTGATCGAGCTGCGCTCGCGGCTGATCAAGGCGCTCCTCGCATTCGGCGTGATGTTCGGGATTTGCTTCATATTCGCGAAGGATATTTACAACATTCTGGTGTGGCCGTTCGTGTGGGTCGCCGGACCGGAAAATTCCAAGTTCATCTACACCGCGCTCTTGGAATATTTCATTACGCAGTTGAAGCTCGCGATGTTCGGTGCGGCCTTTCTGTCATTCCCTGTAATCGCAACTCAGATCTATATGTTCGTGGCGCCCGGCCTTTATCGTCACGAACGCAAGGCGTTCCTGCCTTATCTGATCGCAACACCGATCTTCTTCGCGTTGGGCGCGGCGGTCGTCTATTTCCTCGTGCTGCCGATGCTGGTGCGCTTCTCGCTTGGTATGCAGCAGACCGGCAGCACGACCGATGCCTCGATCGCGCTGATGCCGAAAGTCGGCGAATACCTGTCCCTGATGATGGCGCTGGTGCTCGCCTTCGGCGTCGCCTTTCAGTTGCCGGTCGTTCTTACACTGCTCGGACGCATCGGGGTGCTTACCGCCGAGCAGCTCAGGGCCAAGCGACGGTATTTCATTGTCGGCGCCTTCGTGCTGGCCGCCGTCCTGACCCCGCCCGACGTTTTGAGCCAGATGTCGCTCGCCATTCCGCTGCTCATTCTTTACGAGGGCTCAATCTGGTCGGTGCGTATGGTCGAGAAGAAGGCCCAGGCCGAAGCCGCAGCTAAAACCGCGGCCGAAGCGGCTTCGGCAACCGCAAAGCCGGCAGAGTAAGTCTTTTCGTCTGGTTGGGCGCGGGCTGCGCCCTGCTTTTATATTGTACGGATTCCGACTAAGAAGCCCCGCCATGTACGACATCAAATGGATTCGTGAGCATCCCGACGCGTTCGACCGCGGCCTGAAACGGCGTGGGCTTGATCCATTGTCGAAAAAACTTGGGGCGCTCGACGAAAGGCGGCGGGCAGCAATTACAAGGTTCGAACAGGCGCAGGCCCGCCGTAACGCGGCTTCGAAGGAAGTCGGCGAAGCGAAAAAGGCAAAGGACGAGGCCAAAGCCCGCAAGCTGATGGCGGAGGTAGCCGAGCTCAAGACTTCACTGCCAGAAATGGAGGAAGAACAAAACGCTCTGGCCACGGCGCTCAACAAGGAACTCTCGCAAATTCCGAACATGCCGCTTGACGACGTGCCGGATGGCGCCGACGCAAACGGCAATGTGGAGCATCATGCATTCGGTAAGAAACGTGACTACGGATTCAAGCCGAAACAGCATTTCGATCTCGGTGAAGCGCTCGGACAGATGGATTTCGAGCTTGCGGTCAAACTGTCCGGCGCGCGATTTGTCGTGCTGCAGAAGGGTTTAGCGCGGCTCGAGCGGGCGCTCGGTCAGTTCATGCTCGATGTGCACACAGGGAAGGAGCATGGGTACACTGAGGTGAATCCTCCGATCCTTGTTCGCGACGATGTCATGTTCGGGACAGCGCAGTTACCAAAATTTGCTGATGACCAATTCCGGACGACAAATGACTTCTGGCTCATCCCTACAGCCGAAGTGCCGCTGACAAATCTTGTGCGCGAGTCGATTGTCGAAGAAGCACAGCTTCCAATGCGCCTGACGGCGTGCACGCCATGCTTCCGCGCGGAAGCAGGGGCGGCGGGCAAGGACACGCGTGGAATGATCCGCCAGCATCAGTTCACCAAGGTCGAGCTTGTTTCCGTCACAACGCCCGACAATTCGAAAGAAGAGCATGAGCGCATGCTCACCTGCGCCGAAGAGGTGCTGAAGAAGCTCGATCTGCACTACCGTGTGGTCACGCTCTGCACGGGCGACATGGGCTTCGCCGCGCAGAAGACCTACGACATTGAGGTCTGGCTGCCGGGCCAGAACGCCTTTCGTGAAATATCATCCTGCTCGAACTGCGGTGAGTTCCAGGCACGACGCATGAACGCGCGTTATCGCGCTAAAGATGGCGTAAGGCACGTGCATACACTGAACGGGTCCGGCGTGGCCGTTGGGCGTGCACTCATTGCGGTGATGGAAACCTACCAGCAGGAGAACGGCTCGATCGCAGTGCCGTCCGCGCTGGCGCCATATATGGGCGGACTTAAAGTGATCGAGCGGTCGTAATGCGTATTCTCATCACGAATGACGACGGCATTCATTCGCCGGGGCTCGCGGCCTGTCTGGAAATCGCACGCGCGCTTTCCGGGGAAGTGTGGATCGTCGCGCCGGAAATCGATCAGTCTGGCGTGTCGCACTCTCTTTCGCTGAACGACCCGCTGCGCATGCGGGAAGTCGGCGAGCGTCATTTCGCGGTCAAGGGCACGCCAACCGACTGCGTCATCATGGGCGTGCGGCATCTCATGAAGGAGAAGCCCGATCTCATCCTTTCTGGCGTCAACCGCGGCCGCAATTGCGCTGAAGACGTCACGTATTCCGGGACTGTCGCGGGCGCGATGGAAGGCACCGTGCTGGGCATTCCGTCTTTCGCGCTTTCACAGGCCTACGCATTCACCACGAAGCATCACCCTTATTGGGACACCGCAATCAAACATGCACCCGATCTGATCAAGCGCGTGCTGAAGGCGGGCATGCCGCGCGACGTTCTCGTCAATGTCAACTTCCCTGACTGCCAACCGGATCAGGTTGCCGGCGTCGCGGTCACGGTGCAGGGTAAACGCGACCAGGAGCTGCTGCGTATCGATGCGCGCCATGATGGACGGGGCAACCCTTACTACTGGATCGCGTTCGCACGCGGAGGCGTGGCCGGTGCGGCGCCAGGCAGCGATCTTGCCGCGCTGACCGAAAACCGCATCTCGGTTACCGCGCTACGGCTCGACCTCACCGACGAGCCGTTCATGACAAGATTGGCGGAAGTTTTCGACTAGGCCAGCAATCCGGCGAGCGTCGTTTTCAGCTGCTCCGCCTGAAATGGTTTCTGCAGGGCAGGGCGGCCACGATAGGGCTCGGGCAGGCTGCGCTCGCCGTACCCGGTGACGAACACGAAGGGCAGGCCGCGCTTGGCCAGGATGTCCGCGACCGGATAAATTTCCTGGCCGTCGAGATTTACGTCAAGGATTGCAGCGCTGAAATCGCCGTCCGTCGCTATCTGCTGTGCTTCAGACAATGTGCCGACGGCCGCGACAATTCCGTAGCCGAGGTCATCCAGCATGTCTTCGAGCAACATGCGAATCAAATATTCGTCTTCAACCACGAGAAGACGCGGCGCTGCCGAGGCATTTGTCATTGCGGATCTCCCCGCCTTGCAACTCGTCGGGAGCCGTTGGGTTCCATCGGCTTTGCAATGCGAACGGCGAGCTTAGCTCAATTTCCAGCAAACATGGTAATAGTGCCGGCAGAGGGGCCTAAACGTGTCAAAAAGACCGCGCAGTCAGCAAGATGTCGACCATATGGAGTTTCTGCTGACTCTGCGTCGGCGGGGAATAGCCGATAAGGCTGTGCTGCGCGCGATGGACGAGGTGCCACGCGAATATTTCGTCGACACTGCATTTGCGGGCAGTGCCTACGCTGACCAGGCTCTGCCGATCGCGTGCGGGCAGACCATCAGCCAGCCCTATGTCGTCGCCTACATGACCGAGCAGCTCAAAGTGGCCTCGAGCCACCGTGTCCTGGAGGTCGGGACTGGCTCAGGCTATCAGGCGGCCGTCCTGTCGCGCTTGGCACGCGAAGTGGTGACGATCGAGCGCTATCGCACGCTGGCCCATCAAGCGCGCGAGCGCATCAAGGCGCTTGGCTATGACAATGTTGAGGTCGTCGCCGGCGACGGTTTTGCGGGGGTGCCGGAGCGGGCGCCCTTTGATCGCATCATCGTCACTGCTGCGGCAGAGACGATACCCGATGCTCTTATGACTCAGCTTGCCGATGACGGCATCATGATCCTGCCGCTCGGCTCGCACGAGGGATCTCAATACATTATCAAGCTTACCAAGTCGCAAACAGGAACTCAGCGAGAAAACCTCATTCCCGTGCGTTTTGTGCCGATGCTCCCGGGGCAGGCGCAGGAATTGTAATTTTCCGGCGGCCGGATCAACCGTGACATTTTTGTCCGCTCAAATTTCATCGGTAGCGGCTCGTTAATTCTTAAACGCTTGTTTACTCGCGGCTGGTTTATTCAAATTCTACGTTTCCTGCGTACGAGTGAGTAACCACATGCCGCGTTCATTGGTGGAGTCTCGCCCGCTTGCATGGCCGCGCGTTGCAGTTCTCGCGCTGGTCGGTCTAGCTGCCGCCGGTTGTGCAGACTCCGCGCGCTTCGACTCCAGTTCCTACACGACCGATCGTCCGCCACAGAACGTGGCCGCCGCAACACCGACCTATTCAGCGGCCGGCCGTGTCGAGGCGCAACCTCTGCCGGCGCCTAGCCAGCCGGCGACCGTCGCGGCAGGGTCGTCGCCGACATATACACCGGCGGCCTATACGCCGAGCTCCGGTGGCTATTCCGATGTAACGGGGTCCGCCTCCGGACATTGGACCTGGAACGGCGGTTCACCCGTGACGGTAGGTCGCGGTGAGACGGTCGAAAGCATCGCGCGCAAACACGGCGTACCGGTGGCCGCCCTTATGCAGACCAACGGCATCCGCGAACCGGGCCAGATCAGGCCGGGTCAGCGACTGGTCATCCCGCGCTACGTATCGACTTCGCCGAAAAGCGCGCCGACATACGCCGCGCAACCGAAAACAGGCGGGAGCATTCACGTCGTAAAGTCGGGTGAGACGCTCATGAGCATTTCGCGCGGCTCCGGTGTACCGGTGACCGCGCTTGCGAAAGCCAATCAAATTGATTCCTCCAAGAAGCTGAGCGTTGGAGACCGGCTGACAATTCCGCAGGGCGGCCATCAGGTAGCAGCCGTCCAGCAGCCGGCAGCCTCCAAGGTTGCTGAGCCTCGCACCGCTCCGGCTGAAAAGATCAAGGTTGCTAGCGCGGCGCCCGTGCAGACCGCGCACGTCGCAAAGGAAGAGCCGCGCACAACCGAGACCGCCGTTAAAACCGCGGAGCCGAGCGGGGCGATGCCGTCGTTCCGTTGGCCTGTTCGCGGCCGTGTCATCGCCGGTTTCGGCAGCAAACCGAACGGCACGCAGAATGACGGCATCAATCTTGCCGTTCCTGAAGGGACGCCGATCAAGGCGGCTGACGACGGCGTCGTTGCCTATGCCGGCAACGAACTCAAGGGCTACGGAAATCTCGTCCTGATCCGGCACTCGAACGGATTTGTGTCCGCCTACGCGCACGCGAGCGAACTTCTCGTCAAGCGCGGCGACACGATCAAGCGGGGGCAGGTGATTGCGCACGCCGGACAGACCGGCAATGTGACGTCGCCGCAGTTGCACTTCGAGATCCGGAAAGGTTCGACCCCGGTCGATCCGACGCAGTTCCTCGGCGGCGTCTAACTTTTCAGCGCGACGCCTAGGCGCCCGGCAAGATCCTGCACGAATTGCCACGCAACGCGACCCGAGCGCGAGCCGCGCGTCGTCGACCATTCCAGCGCTTCATGGTGCAGGGTTTCGCCGCGAGAGGGGATCTTGTAGTGCGCGACATAACCGTCGACCATCGCGAGATATTCATCCTGACTGCAGCGATGGAAGCCGAGCCACAGGCCGAACCGGTCCGACAGCGAAACCTTTTCTTCGACGGTTTCGCTGGGGTTGATCGCAGTTGAGCGCTCATTTTCCATCATGTCGCGGGACATGAGGTGCCTGCGGTTCGACGTGGCGTAAAAAATCACGTTGTCTGGCCGCCCTTCGATGCCGCCTTCAAGTGCTGCTTTAAGAGACTTGTAGGTGGTGTCCTCGGCATCGAAAGAAAGATCGTCGCAAAACACGATGAAACGGTGCGGGGAACCCCGCGTAAGCGCCATAAGGGCCGGAAGACTGTCGATATCTTCGCGATGGATCTCGATGAGCTTGAGCGGCTGAGCACTTTTTCCGTTGGCTAAGGCAGCATTGACGCCGGCATGGGTCGCTTTGACGAGCGATGACTTACCCATGCCGCGGGCACCCCATAGCAGGGCATTGTTGGCCGGAAGGCCCCGGGCAAAGCGCTCGGTATTTTCGACCAGCACGCCGCGAACGCGGTCGATACCCTTGAGAAGCGACATCTCGACGCGGTTGACGCGAGCAACCGGGGCAAGCCGCCCGTCTGGATGCCAGATAAAGGCGTCGGCGGAGTTGAAATCGGCGGCGGCCGCGTGCCGAGGCGCCAGGCGCTCAAGCGCGGTCGCAATCCGTTCGAGGACTTCGCCCGGGGTCTCCGTGCTGGCGGCGCGTCTCGTTCTCGGCGCGGACCCGCGAGGCGATTTCGACTTCGATTTGGCCATTGGCTCGGTTCCGGAAATTCGGGGTGCTCTTAGCGGGGTGGCGTTGGCCAAGCAAGCGGCTCTGGGACAAAATGGCCGCAAACGGCCGATTTTTGGGGGCTAACCATCGTTGCAATTGGGCGGGCGGCCGCTATAGTCCGCGCGAAAATCGAGCGCCATAGGCGCCGGGAAACCACGCAAGGAACGCGCTTCAATGTTCATAACGCCGGCGTTTGCGCAAACCTCGTTGGGTGGCGATGGCGGCATGCTGGTATCGCTGCTGCCTTTCGCGCTGATTTTCGTCATCATGTATTTCCTGATCCTTCGCCCGCAGCAGAGGCGGGTGAAGCAGCATCAGGAAATGGTCAAGAATGTGCGGCGGGGCGACACTGTCATCACCAATGGCGGCCTGATCGGCAAGGTCACCAAAGTGATCGACGACGATCAGATCGAAATCGAAATTGCGGACGACGTGCGCATCCGCCAGATGCGGCAGATGGTCACCGACGTCCGCGCCAAGGGTGAACCTGTCAAGGAAGAGGCCGCAGCCAGCTGAAGCCGGCGGCCGTGGCCTTTAAGCCGCAAGTCGGGACGTCATGCTCTATTTCACGCGGTGGAAGGCGACGGCGATTGTCCTGACGGCGCTTATCGTCTGTCTGTTTGCCGTACCCAATTTCCTTCCGGAGAAAATGGTGCAGAGCTGGCCCAAATGGGCGCAGCGCCATGTGGTCCTTGGTCTGGATCTCCAGGGTGGTTCGCATATTTTGCTGGAAGTCGACAGCGCCGCGGTTCGGAAGGAAAAGCTCGAAGCTGTACGCGATGACGTCCGCCGCGTGTTGCGCGACGCGCGCGTCGGCTACACGGGACTTGTCGTTCGCGGTAACAGCGTCGAGGTGCGGATTCGCGAAGGCAGTAATTTCGACCAGGCGGTCGACAAGCTCCGTGAACTGTCTCAGCCGCTCGGCGGCATACTTAACACCACAGGCCAGCGGAGCCTCGATGTAAGAACCGAACCGGGTAATCTGGTTCGGCTGACGGTCACCGAGCCGGCTCTTGTCGAGCGAACAAGGCAGTCGGTCGAACAATCAATTCAAATCATTGAACGGCGCGTCAACGAGCTGGGAACCGTCGAGCCGCTCATCCAGCGGCAGGGAGCTGATCGCATTCTCGTGCAGGTCCCGGGCCTGCAAGACCCAACAAGGTTGAAGGAATTGCTCGGCAAGACGGCCAAACTCGATTTCCGCATGGTGGACGTGTCGATACCTGCGGAACAGGCGCTGCAAGGGCGGGTGCCGCCCGACTCCGAAATTCTCTACAGCTCAACGCAACCACGGACGCCATATTTGGTCGAAAGACGAATCCTTGTGTCCGGGGGTGACCTCACCGACGCTCAACCCGGCTTCGATCAACGCACCAGCGAGCCGGTCGTCAATTTCCGTTTCAATACATCCGGTGCGCGCAAGTTTGCGCAGGTGACGCAGGAGAACGTCGGCAAGCCGTTTGCGATCATTCTGGACAATCAGGTGATCTCCGCGCCCGTCATCCGCGAGCCCATTCTGGGCGGCTCCGGCCAGATTTCTGGCAGTTTCACGGTCGAGAGCGCCAACGACCTTGCCATTCTGCTGCGCGCCGGCGCGTTGCCCGCGCCGCTTACAATCATTGAAGAGCGCACGGTCGGCCCCGGGCTTGGGCAGGATTCAATCGCCAAGGGCAAGCTGTCGTCCTATGTCGGCGCGGCCATGGTGATTATCTTCATGCTACTCACCTACGGGCTGTTCGGCCTGTTTGCCAACATCGCAGTGGCGATCAACGTCGCCATGATCTTCGGCATTCTGTCGATGCTCAACGCGACCCTGACACTTCCGGGTATCGCAGGCATCGTGCTCACGGTCGGCATCGCCGTGGATTCCAACGTTTTGATCTACGAGCGAATCCGTGAGGAAGTGCGTGGCGGGCGTACGCCTATCAATGCGATAGATGCAGGGTTCACGCGCGCGCTTGCAACGATCCTCGACTCGAATATCACGACGTTCATCGCCGCGGCGGTGCTGTTTTATATCGGCACCGGCCCGGTGCGCGGCTTCGCGGTCACTCTTGGCATCGGCATCATTACAACCGTCTTCACGGCGTTTACCCTGACGCGATTGATCGTGGCTTATTGGGTGCGTTGGCGGCGCCCGCAACGCGTACCAATCTAAGGAGCCGCCGTGCGCCTGCTTCGCATCGTCCCCGACGACACCAAATTCGACTTCATGCGCTTTCGGCGCATCAGCTTTCCAATGTCGGCATTGTTGTCGATTCTTGCGATTTCACTTTATTTTTTCCATGGACTGAATTTCGGAATCGACTTCAAGGGCGGCACGTTGATTGAAGTGCAGTCGAAGGTTGGCGACGCCGATCTTGCAAAGATGCGCGCGGCGCTTGGGGCGCTTGGCCTCGGCGAGGTGCAGCTGCAGCAGTTCGGGGCGCCGAACGACGTTCTCATCAGGATTGCGGAGCAACCTGGCGGCGAAACCGCGCAGCAGGAGGCGGTCCGTAAGGTGCGCGGTGCCCTTGGTGACGCGGTTGAGTACCGGCGCGTCGAAGTTGTCGGCCCGCGCGTCTCCGGAGAACTCCTGTCCTACGGCGTTGTCGGTCTGATGCTCGCGATCGTCGGGATCCTGATCTACTTGTGGTTTCGGTTCGAATGGCAGTTTGCGCTCGGCGCAATGATCGCCAACGTGCACGACATCGTGCTCACGATCGGCTTCATGTCGGTCACCCAGATCGATTTTGACCTGACCAGCATTGCCGCGCTGCTCACGATTCTGGGCTATTCGCTCAACGATACTGTGGTCATTTATGACCGTATCCGCGAAATGCTGCGCCGGTACCGCAAGATGCCGATGCCGGACCTCCTCAACGCCTCGGTGAACCAGACCCTCTCGCGGTCCGTCATTACGCACGTCACCGTGTCGCTGGCATTGCTTGCGCTGCTGCTTTTCGGCGGCCAGGCGATCCACAGCTTTACCGCCACGATGATGTTCGGCGTGGTATTGGTCGGCACTTACACTTCGGTGTTTATCGCGTCGCCGATCTTGATCTATCTCGGCGTCGGCACCGGCCGCGATTCCCTCAGCGCGCCAGACCGGGACAAGTGATGGCGGTTGGCGGCAGCGCCGATACGCCGCATTTACCGCAGCCCGCGCCTATCGACGCATATGGCGATGGCGGATTCCGCTTTGCCGGGATGTCGCATCGTGGGTCGCTCCTTTGCTTTCCGGATGGCATCTGGGCATGGCCGGTCCAGGACGCAGTTCATTTGACGGAAATAACGCTGACGGCGGCATTTGACCGGGCGCAGACGCTCGATTTTTTCGTGATTGGCGCGGGTCGCGATCCGTGGATCTTGCCCGAAGATCTACGGAAACGGTTTCGCGATCTCTCGCTGTCGGTCGATGTAATGCCGACGGGCGCAGCCGTACGCACCTACAACATCCTTTTGGCTGAAAACCGCCGTGTCGGAGCAGGCCTGATCGCCGTCGCGTAACTCACGCGCTAGAATCTTCTGGATGGACAAGAACGACAAATATTGCGCGGCGCTTGTGCGCGAATCTGACCGCGAGCGGTACCTGGCCACGTTGTTTGCGCCGGCCGAGAGCCGCAGCGCCCTGTTTTCACTATACGCCTTTGACATTGAAATTTCGCGTATTCGGGATCTCGCGCGCGAATCGATGCCGGGCGAGATCAGGTTGCAATGGTGGCGCGAGGTGCTGGAAGGCGGGCGTGCTGGCGAGGCGGCTGCAAATCCGGTTTCCGCGGCTTTGCTTTCGACATTGTCCCGGCATCGCCTGCCGGCGGAAAAGCTCACAGGTCTCCTCGAAGCGCACCGTTTCGACGTCTACGATGAGTCAATGCCAACATTGGCAGCGCTGCAGTCTTATGCGTCGGATACCGCTGGCGCGATTTTCGATTGCGCATCCAGGATTCTCGGTGTGGCGTCGGAAGAGAATGCCGTCGAAGCCGGGCAAGTTCAGACGATTGCTAATGTCATTGCCTTGCTGCCGCGTCACGCCGCACGCCGTCAGCTGTTCGTGCCCCTGGACTTGCTTCGACAATACGGCTCCGGTCCAAATGAAATCTTTGCGCTGCAGGCGAGCTCCGGACTGCGCGCAGCTCTCGCCGAACTCCGTCTGCATGCACGGCGGCATCTCGCGCGTATCGCAGCGCTCAGCGCCAACATCCCTGAAAAAATATGGCCGGCCTTTCTTTCACTGGCGCCGCTAAGGCCATGGTTGAACGCAATGGAGAACGCCGCCTATCAACCATTCCGGCCTCCGGAGCGTCCACCCTGGCGGCAGCAGTGGCGCATATGGAGGGCGGCGAAGTCGCTCGAACGGATCGGCCGCTAGTTCACTCTGCGGCGACGGGTGTGCCGTTGCCGATCCATCGATCGAGGTCGGCAAGCGCGCGGGTGGTGAGTGCACGTTTGCGCGCCAGCGCTTTCGCCGTCGAGCGGCCGAGCTTGCTTTTGCGATCGAAGGAGGGCGATTCCGCCAAAGGGGGGAACAGCCCGAAGTTCACATTCATCGGCTGAAAGGAGCCTGGCCCGGCATCGATAGTTTCAATATGGCCGCCGGTAATATGTGTAAGCAGTGCACCGTGCGCGGTAGTCGGCGGGGGGATGGCGATCGCTTCCCCCCACCGTTCGGCGGCAGCGAAGCGGCCGACCAGCAACCCGATCGCAGCGGATTCCACGTATCCCTCGCAACCGGTAATTTGTCCGGCAAAGCGCCAGCGTTCGTTGGCCTTTAGACGCAATGTCTCATCAAGCAGTTTCGGTGAGTTGAGAAACGTGTTCCGGTGCAGCCCGCCGAGACGCGCGAATTCGGCATTCTGCAGCCCGGGTATGGTGCGGAACACGCGCACCTGCTCGCCATGTTTGAGCTTGGTCTGGAAGCCGACCATGTTGAAAAGGGTGCCCAGTTTGTTGTCCTGGCGCAGCTGGACGATCGCGTAGGGCTTTTCGCCGGGCCGGCGCGGGTTGGTAAGGCCGAACGGCTTCATCGGTCCATGCCGAAGCGTCTCCGGGCCACGCTCGGCCATCACCTCGATTGGCAGGCAACCGTCAAAATAGGGCGTCGAAGCTTCCCACTCATGGAAACTGGTCTTGTCGGCGGCGAGCAGGGCCGCGATGAAGGCTTCATATTGTTCACGCGAGAGCGGACAATTGATGTAGTCGGCGCCGGACCCTCCAGGGCCGGCCTTGTCGTAGCGCGACTGGAACCAGGCCTGATCGAAATCGATACTGTCACGATGCACGATCGGTGCGATTGCGTCGAAAAATGCGAGCTGCTGTTCGCCGGTCAAACGCCCGATTTCCATGGCCAGGCCGGGCGATGTCAGCGGGCCCGTCGCGATGATGACGCTGTCCCAGTCATCGGATGGTAAGGTGATTTCTCCGCGCTGGAGCTCAATTAACGGATGAGCAGAGATGGCCGCGGACACTGCTTCGGAAAATCCGTCACGGTCTACCGCCAAGGCGCCACCGGCCGGCACCTGGTTTGCGTCGGCAGCGCGCATGATGAGCGAGCCGAGCCTGCGCATTTCCTCGTGCAGCAGGCCGACGGCGTTATGCTCGGCGTCGTCGGAACGAAATGAATTCGAGCAGACCAGCTCGGCGCAGCGGGCGGTCTTGTGAACCGGAGTGTTTCGTTTCGGCCGCATTTCATGCAGGACAACCGCTACGCCCGCCTGCGCAAGCTGCCAGGCGGCCTCCGAGCCAGCGAGGCCGCTGCCGATAACGTGAACGGCCTTGATTTGACGCGCTGTCATTCGATGATGCATAGGCTCATGCAGGGCAAGCCGCAATGGCGGTAAGGGGTTCCGGATGCATCTGAAAGCAGCGGTTTATGTCGTCGCCTGTGTTGCGGTCATTGGGAGCAATACCATCGCAACCGGCGCAACGAGACCCCGCGTTGTGGAGGCGACTTTCGCCGAATTTTCCGTCGCTCCGCCGACCACGGATACTGTTTTTGTCTGCTATGGCTTCGGCTGCAAATACCGTGTCGAAATTAATTTGACCACGGCTGACCGCGCCAACCTTGCCCATTTTCTGGCGGCAGGGCGGAGCTCGCCCGCAGCCGAACGCCGGGCTGTCGCGGCGGCGGGCGCTTGGTTTGACAAACGTATCGGTCCTTTGGCCGGGACGACGAACCACGTGGCCCGAGCTGGCATGAAGTACATGCACGACGTCCATCAATTCGATTGCATCGACAGCAGCCGCAACACGACAAGCCTGCTGATGGTGCTCGACCAGCTCAATTTGCTCCGCCATCACGACGTCGATGAGCCGGAAGCGCGCGGATACATGATCGACTTCCGGCCTCCGCACGCGACTGCGGTGCTTGTCGAGCGGGCAACCGGAAAGAAATGGGCGATTGACTCCTGGACCGTGGGTTATGGGCAAGCACTCGAGGTCATGCCTTTGGAGCGCTGGAAGGAGCTCGATTAGTCGCAATCTGTCCCAACAAACGAAACGCCCGCGGATACCCGCGGGCGTTTTCCGATCAATAGGGCAAATACTCGGTTAGCCGCGCTGTGCGGCGTTCCATGCAACGCGCGGAATGTCCGAGCGGCTGATACCGATATCAGCCAGCTCGCGGTCGCCCAGGCGCGACAGTTCGTTCAGGCTTCGGTTGTAACGCTTCCACTCCTGGATGAAGCGGACGAGTGCAGCAATCATGGCAGTCCTTCTTTCCTTAGCTCCGGCTCTGCGCCGGTCGATTGTTCAAAAGGAACATAGGCATGTTCGGCTGCATGAAAAGCAACATTGTTGCGCCGCAGCTACGCTGAAAATGCATAGCTTAAGGCTTAGCTCTTAAAGGAAAAATTCACTTTTTACCTCCGCACGTGCCGTTAAAACCGTCAAAACTATGCTGCATCGCAACAAAAGCTGTCAGTGGCGGGCCTTTGTGTAGATTGCACACGCATAGATTCGCGGAGGTGGTCAAATGAAGCCCGGATACTTCGAGTTCGCGAGTTGAGGGCCGGCGAATCTTGTCGTCAGAATTGCAGCGGCCACTCGATCGTTGCGTCGTCATAACGGCGCTGGGTATAGGCCAGATCCTGGCCTGGGGTACCTCGTTCTATTTCCCGGCGGTGTTTGCCGAGCCGATTGTCGCCGAAACCGGATGGTCGCTCGGCTATGTGGTTGCGGGCACTTCGCTCGGGCTTCTGGTCGCCGGTCTGATTTCCCCACAAGTCGGTCGCATCATCGACAAGCACGGGGGACGACCGGTGCTACTCGCGAGTTCGCTTTGTTATGCGGCGGGGCTTGCCGGCATTGGCGCTTCGCCCGCGCTGCCGATCTATCTCGCGTCCTGGGTACTGATCGGCATCGGCATGGGAACCGGGCTTTACGACGCGGTCTTCGCCGCGCTTGGCCGAATGTACGGCAGCGAGGCTCGCACGCCGATCACCAACCTGACGCTGTTCGGCGGGTTCGCGAGCACGGTGTGCTGGCCGCTCAGCGCCTTCATGATCGAGCATGCCGGCTGGCGTGCCGCCTGCTTTGCCTATGCGGGGCTTCACCTATTTCTGGTGCTGCCGCTGCAGATGGCCGTCGTGCGCGCGGCACCTGCCACCGAAGCGACTGCCGCGGGTGGGCAGCAGGGCCACGAAGAGACGCTGCCAGTCCGCAATGAAATGCTGATTTTCGCGGTACTTGCGACCGTGCTGTCGATCGCGGCAGGCATCGGGTCAATCGTGGTCGTGCACCTGCTGATTTTCCTGCAGGCGAGGGGGCTCGATTTCGCTGTCGCTGTGAGCCTCGGCACGTTGTTCGGCCCGGCGCAGGTCGGGGCGCGCATGATCGAGCGCCTGTTCGGCAGCCACTATCATCCGGTTTGGACCATGATCGCGTCATGCACGTTGATGGCAGTAGGTCTCGTGTTGCTGTATGGCGCGGTGTCCGCGTTGCTGCTCGTTATTCTGCTGTACGGCGCCGGATATGGAATCTCATGGATCGGCCGCGGTACGCTGCCGCTCGCTCTGTTCGGCCCGGTGCGATTTCCGCGCCTGATGGGCAAACTGGCGTTCCCCAGCCTGATCATCCAGGCGCTGGCGCCGTCGGCGGGGGCTTTTCTGATCGAGTCACATGGCGTCAACGCCACGATCGGTGTGCTGATGCTGCTCGCGCTAATCAACGTGGCGTTGATCGGCGCACTCTGGTGGCTCTGCCGCAAAACATCTACTGATGGATAAGCGTTTCTGCTTGGGCCGGATTGGTCTCCAGTTCGCTCTGGGCGATGCTCAGCGACACCGCGAGGCCGAGCAGCGTGAGAGCGAAGACACTGATGGCGAACCGAATGAGCAGCATGACGGGTATGGCATCCGAAAGAATGATTGTAGAAAGCCTTTGAACGGGGCGATGTGCGTGGAACAAGAATTGCAGGTCACTGCCCAAGCCCAGCCGCCGGTCCGATAACTCGCAGAGCCGTAAAATGTTGCCGTTGCAAATGCTTTATTTTGAGGACCTCTCGGTCGGCATGACCGAGATGCTCAAGAAGACCATCGATTCGTCCGACGTAGTCGGCTTCGCCGAAGTCACTGGCGACCGCAATCCGATCCATTTGTCGGAGCATTTCGCGGCGAAAACGCCGTTCGGGACCCGCATAGCCCATGGCCTTTACACCGCAAGCCTGATCTCGGCTGTGCTCGGAACGCGTTTGCCCGGTCCCGGCGCGGTTTACATTTCGCAAACCCTGAATTTCCGTGCGCCGGTGAAAATTGGCGACACCGTGGACGTGAGCGTGGAAGTGGCTGAACTCATTCCCGAGAAGTCGCGCGCGCGGCTTGCGTGCAAGTGCTTGGTGGATGGCGAGGTCGTTCTCGACGGCGAGGCCTGGGTCAAAGTTCCTTCGAAACAGGCGTCCGGGCGGCCCCTGCCGCGCATTTGAAATCGCGCCGCGATCATCGCCGTTGCATGGCGCAGACCGCAACGACACGGGTAACAAGAATTGATTACAGGCTGCGCCTGCGGCGCGGCGTGCCCTACGTCGCAGGGTCGATCCTAGAGACCGGGCTTGAGACCGAAAACGCAGCGACGCGTTCCGTCGGGCCTACGGCAGATCGTAAGCATTCCGTCCGGTGGAGCGATCGGCATCGCTTCGTCGAACGGCACATGCTCGCCGTCGACCATCCAACCCGATGCGGTCGACGACGTCCGCGTATAGCTTTTGCAGTCATAGTCGCCGCAGCACCATTCGCCGGCGCCGTTTTTGTAGCCGCCCTTGTTGACCCAGCTGTCGTGTGCGAATGCGCTACTTGCGAGGAGAAGTGCAGGCACGAGAACAAGCAGTGAGCGTGACAAAGCTCGCGACATCGGTGGCCTCCATAAAAATCCCCCGGCGCAACCTCACTGTGGTCTGCTACTGCTCCTCCTCCGCTTTTTTCGTAATAGTTGGCCGCTTGATTTTGTTCCGTTGCGGCGAAACGTTTGCACGCAAGCTCGTGGTACGTGACGAATCAAGACGACTCAACGAGGGTAACACGCGCGTGCGATTCAAAACGTTAATTGCTCGTAGAACTTATGAATCGGCAGCGATTTGCGCGGAATTTGCGTCTTTTTAGCAACACATGTCTGATATACGCGGAATGAGCGATCCGGCGACACACTCTTGGCAATTATGGCGCGACCGGCGGGGCCGCCTGTCGGTCTTGCGCCTCGCCACGCTTGCACTCTTGCTGACGCCGCTCGCCAAGGCGGTATTCGAGGCAGGTGAGATTGCGCACGGCGCACGCCCGCTCAACGAGCTCATTCACCGTGCCGGTTTCTGGGCGCTGGTTTTTCTCGGCGTGACACTTGCGGTGACGCCGTTTCGCCGCATCTTCCGCTACGGCAATTTGATCGATGTGCGCCGCATGCTCGGCGTCAGCACGTTTTGTTATATCGCGGTGCATCTCGCATTATTTTTTGCCGACCAGAGCTACAGCTTCGCGAAGGTTTTTGAGGAGATCACGCAGCGCGTCTATCTTATCATCGGCGCGACTGCGTGGCTGGGGCTTGCGACGTTGGCCGCGACATCGACCGACGGCATGGTGCGAAGGCTCGGCGGCTTGCGCTGGCGGCGTCTGCATCAGGTGATCTACGTGATCGCGCTACTCGCACTTATTCATTATTTTCAGCAGACCAAGGCCGACGTGACAGTGCCGACCTTCGCCGCCAGTCTGTTTGTGTGGTTGATCGGTTACCGCGTGCTCGCCTGGTGGCAGGACACGAGCGAGCTCTCGACACTAAGCCTGCTCGGCCTTACAACCGTCGTTTCACTGCTCACGTTTGCGGGTGAGGCGATCGGGATCGGCATCGCATTTCACGTTTCGCCGTTGCTCGTGCTAGGCACGGTTTTTGATTTCGACGTAGGCTTCCGGCCAGGATGGCAAGTCTTTGCGGCCGGATTGATTGTTGTCGCGACCGACGCAGTTATGGCACGCGTCAAAGACCGAGGCGCACGCGCACGCGCAGTCGCGGCTGAATAGCTCGCTCTGCGCATCTACGGTTTCACCAGATCCGCATATTCGGAGTGACGTTCGATATAGGCCTTTGCGAAGGGGCAGAGCGCTTTCACCTTGAGGCCTTGCGCGCGTGCGGTATCGAGCACGCCTTTGATCAGCTTTGAGCCGATGCCGCGGCCTCCCAGTGCCTTGGGCACTTCGGTATGCATGATGGTGAGCAGGCCGCCGCCACGCTGGTACTCTGAAAAGGCGATGTGGCCGTCGGTGTCGAGTTCGAAGCGGTGAAGCTTGCTGTTGTCGCGAACGTTATTGGACATGATTATTGTCTCTGGTCACGGTCTCTGCACATTGATGATCTAAGTGTAGTTCGATTGTCCTCGCCATTTTTGCAAGGTGCCTTATGCCGAATATCACACTCTACCATGCCTCGCCGTCGCGCTCCTCGATCGTGCTTTGGATGCTCGAGGAAGTCGGCCAGCCCTACGACATCAAGCTCATCCGGCTGAGCGCCGGCGACAATCTCAAGCCCGACTATCTAGCGGTCAACCCGATGGGCAAGGTGCCGTCGTTGCGGCATGGCGATACGGTGATCACCGAAGGTGCGGCGATCTGCACTTATCTTGCCGATGAATTTCCCGACAAGAAGCTGAGCGTGCCGGTCGGCAACACGCGGCGCGGCGAATATCTCAAGTGGCTGTTCTTCGGTCCGAGCGTGATCGAGCCGGCGATGACCGACCGTGCTTTTCCGCGCAAGGAAAATCCGCGCGCGACCGCGCTCGGCTGGCGCGACTTCGATACCGTGCTCGACATCGTAGGCAGGGCGGTTGCAAAAGGGCCACATCTGATGGGCGAGCAGTTCACAGCTGCCGACGTCGTGATCGGCTCGGGCCTTCGCTACGGCATGATGTTCAAGATGATTCCCGAGCGGAAGGAGTTTCAGGATTATGTTGCGCGCATTGCGCAGCGGCCGGCTCTGCAGCGCGCACAAGAGAAGGACAAAGAGCTGTCGGCACAGGCCGCCTAGCCGGCCTGTCTTCGGTAGCGCAGAACCGAGGTGACCAGTCCCCACACGATCAGGATCACGGCCGGCCAGAACGTAAAAAAGGTGAGCAGGCCGAAACCGATCGGGTTGGGATTGGGGTCGCTGGTGAGCCCAAGTTCCGCCGCCACGACGATCAAGAGCAGCGGACCCGTGCCAAGGACGAGCAGCGCGAGTCCGATCCAGAACAGGCGTGACAATCGGAAGCTTGGCGAATCCATCGCCACGGAGCCTACCCGTCATTGCTGTTCTTGTCCCGGGCGGCGCGTGCCGTTCACGACGCCTTCCGCAGTTTTTCGCCGCCACCGCGCAGGTCGTCGAGAATCGCAAGCGCGCGTGCCATCGAGAATTCACGTGTCTTGGCGTCATAGGCGGCGCCTGCATCCGGCATCATGTAGGCGTGCTTGATGCCGGAAAAGATGTGCAGCTCGACATTGCTCATGCGCTTTGCGACTGCGCGATAGGCTTCTAGCACCTCCGGCGGCGCCTGGTTGTCCTCGTCGCCCCAGATGATGCAGACCGGCGCGGTGACGCCGTCGAGTTCGCCGATATAGTCCTGCATGCGCGAGCCGTGGCATGTGATGCCGGCCGCATAGCCGAGCCGCTTCGGACCGATGATGCTGTAGGGACCGCTGTAGCAAAAGCCCATCACCGCGGCGCGGCCGTTGAATTCCTTAAGCTTACGCAATTCGGCAAGCGTGTCGGCGATGTCGGTTTCACCAGTCTGGATTTTTTCCGCGCGCGGCTGCGCGCGCTGTGCTGCCAGTTCGCCGTCGGCGCGAGTGAGGGGGCCTGGCGTGGTACGCCAGAATAAATCGGGCGCCACTGCGATGTAGCCGTGCGAAGCGAACTCGTCGGCAAGATCGCGCAGGTCCTTATCGACGCCGTGGATCGCAGATGCCAGCACCACGGCCGGAACCGAGCCGCTCGGCTGCGGCATAGCGAGATAGCAGTCGAAACTGCCCGTGGTGCTGTGGATCTTGATGGTTTTGCCCGCCATTGATGTCCCCATTTTTGTCGAGCCGGTCATGGCCATGTTTCAGCATGGCGCCATGACCGAACCAGTTACTGCCTCTTCGTCACGGTGGCAAAACTTTTGTCATCGCTGCACGAAGGGCGCTTTGTTTTTTCCAGCCATCCGCCGCGCAGGAGCCGAGTATTCCCGCAGCGTGAGACAGGCGCAAGTTCGCTTGCGTGCATCTGACAAAAGTAGCAGGCTTTGTGCCTCGGTTATGGAGGGCGACATGTTGCTGAGAAAAGCGTTGGCGGCGCTAATTGCGCTCATGTTAGCCGGGCTCGTAGGCCCGGCTTTTGCACAACAGAAGGTCCGGATGCAGACGGCGGTGCCGTCGGCGAGCATCTACTTTGAGTTGCTGAAGCGCTATGCCGATCGCGTCGACAAGATGTCGAACGGACGCGTGAAGATCGAGGTCCTTCCCGACGGCGCTATTGTGCCGGCGTTTGAAATTTTGGACGCGGTGGACAAAGGCATCGTCGAAGGCGGGTATGCCTGGACGCATTACTGGTCCGGCAAGCACCCGGCCGCCGGAATTTTCTCCAACCCGATGGCGGGAGCGGGCGCAGGCCTCGACCAACTGTCCCACGTGGCATGGCTGCTGGAGGGCGGCGGCAACAAACTTTTAGACCGGTTCTACGCAGACGTTCTTAAGGTCAATGTCGTGCCGCTGATGGTTCAGCCGATGGGCCCCGATCCGCTCGGCTGGTTCAAGCGGCCGATCAAGGATGTCGCCGACTTCAAGACCATGAAATACCGCGCTCCCCCGGGCATCACCGGCGAGATCTTCAAGGAGATGGGCATCTCCGCCGTTGCATTGCCGGGAGGCGAAATCGTGCCGGCCGCGCAACGCGGCACCATCGATGCAGCTGAATGGATCGGCCCGGCCGACGACCGCAATCTCGGCCTTCACACGATCTGGAAGAACTACTACCTCCAGGGGCTGCACCAATCAACCGATATCGGCGAGATTATCTTCAATAAGACCTGGTGGAACAAGCAGCCTGCGGACGTGCAGGAAATCCTCAGGGGCGCGGCGCTTGCGTCGATGATGGAAACGTACGGCTTCAATGTCTATCGCAATGCGCAGGCGATCATTGAACTGCGCGAAAAGCATGGCGTGCAGATCCTGGACACGCCGAAGGAGTTCTATCCGGAGTTCGTCAAGGCGACTAACATCGTGCTTGACCGCTACGCCGCGAAGGATCCGTTCTTCAAGGAAGTGCTCGACAGTCAGCGCGATTTTGCCAAGACAGTGGTGCCGTATTGGACGAAGATTCTCGATCTCTATTCCGAACTCGGAAACTCGGCACTCAAGAAATAGCTCGCCTTCGGAAGCCCGCGCTCGCGGGCTTCCGTATTCTTGTTGCATCAAGCCGTAAGGCAGGGAGTCGTACATGACGATGCAGGCGTCGCCTGGTCTCGTGCGCGCTGTTAACTTTTTCGACGGGATCAGTTTGTGGTCGGGCCGTATCGTCGCCTGGCTCATCCTCCCGATGGTCATGAGTCTCGTGTGGGAGGTGATCGCGCGCTACTTCTTCAACGCGCCGACGATCTGGGCCTACGACATGACCTACATCCTTTACGGGTCGTTCTTTATGCTCGGATCCGCTTACACGCTGCTACGTGGCAAGCATATCCGCACCGACAACTTCTACGGCCAGTGGCCGGCGCGCCGGCAGGGGCTGGTCGATGCCGTCTGCTACCTCGTCCTGTTCTTTCCGCCATTGATCGCGCTTCTCTATGTCACCTGGGACTACTTCTGGGTTTCGTTCATGCGCGGGGAACGCGTCGTCTCCAGTCCTTGGATGCCGATCATCTATCCGCTGAAATTCACCATGCCGATGACCTGCCTTCTGCTTCTGCTTCAGGGTGTCGCCGAGTTTTTGCGGTCGGTGCATGCCGCGATAACCGGTGTGTGGCTGCCGCGACCATCATTGATGCCTGAGCGGATGGTGGCCGATGTCTGAAGAATGGATCGGCATTCTGTCTTTGGCGATCCTGTTCGGGGCAATCTTCATCGGCTTTCCGATCGCGTTCACGCTCATCGCGGTTGCGCTTGGCGTCGGCTACCTCGCTCTAGGGCCCATCGCGCTGCACCTCATGACCATTCAGTTCTTTGCGGTCATGAAGGAGACCTCGCTCGCCTCGGTGCCTTTTTTTCTGTTCATGGGATTTTTGCTTGAGCAGTCGGGGCTTATGGAGCGACTGTTCCGGGGCATTCAGCAGTTGCTTGCCGGCGTAAGAGGATCGCTCTATCTCGCCGTCCTCATCACCGCCACAATATTTGCCGCCGCCACTGGCATTGTCGGCTCTTCAGTAACGCTGCTCGGCGTCATGGCAGCGCCGAGCATGACGCGCAGCAAGTACAACGTGCGCCTGTCTGCCGGGGCAATCACCGCGGGTGGCACGCTTGGTATTCTTATTCCGCCATCGGTGATGTTGATCGTGATGGGGCCGGTGGTTGGCGTGCCGACGACCGATCTCTTCGCCGCTGCGGTTTTCCCGGGCCTCGTGCTGTCCGGTCTCTACATCGTCTATTGCCTGGCGCGCAGCTATATCGATCCGTCCGTCGGCCCGCCTCTCAGGGAGGACGAAAGGTTGGGCTCCAAGATTGCCGTGCTCAAGGAGCTCGCGCTCGGTGTGGTGCCGGTGATCGTCGTTATCATGGCAACGCTTGGCGTGATCCTTGTCGGCGTCGCCACTCCGACTGACGCGGGTGCGTGTGGCGCTTTCGTTGTTCTTGTAATGACGATCATCTCCCGGACGATAAGCTGGCAAAAGCTCAAGAATTCGGTCTACGCGACCCTTGAAGTATCGTGCATGATTTTGCTGCTGGTCGCGGCGTCCAATTATTTCGGCGCTGTGTTTTCTCGGCTTGGCTCGGCCAACATGATCGCCGAAGCCCTCCTCAATCTGCCGCTGCCGCCAATGATTATGCTTGTCATCATCCTGTCGGTGATTTTCCTGCTTGGCTGGCCGCTCGAGTGGGTACCGATCGTGCTAATTGTGGTGCCGATCCTGCTGCCGCTAGTCCAGAAGCTGGGCATCGATCTTATCTGGTTTTGCACCCTGGTCGCAGTCTGCCTGCAAACGGCCTGGCTTTCGCCGCCCGTTGCGTTGTCGGCATATTTCCTGAAGGGTGTCGTCCCAGACTGGAAGCTCAGCGACATTTACGCCGGCATGATGCAGTTCATGGTGCTGCAGGTTATCGGGCTCGGTCTTGTTCTGCTTTTCCCGCAGATCGCGCTTTGGCTGCCGGCGGTGTTGAGAAACTGACAACGGTTGTTTGCTGCTGATCCACGCGCGACCGAAGGCGCATTCGGCTTTGGCCATCGGGTCAATTCCGCTCGACGACGCGCTCCAGCTTTTTGCTCAAAATCCAGGAGAGGCCGAGAAACACGACCAGCATCACGACGCCGATGCTCGAAGACGCGTCGCTCATGAGCTTCTCGGAGACCTGGCCGAATGCATAGCCCGCCAAGATGATGGTGCAGGACCATAGGCCCGCGGCAATAAAATTGAGCGCCAGGAAGGTCGACCAGGGCAGGCGCGACATTCCGTATGCAAAGCCGGCGATGCCGCGAATTCCATGCGGGTATCGGTGAAAGAGGATCATCAAGACGTAATGACGATCAGCCAGCCGGGCTGCGATCTGCACGGCGCGATCAAGTGCTGGAAAGGACCCAAGCAAGCGGGCGCCGAAACGCCGCCCAATCCAGAAGCGGACCGCATCGCCGGCGAAGCTGCCGACCCAGCAGACCATGATGAGTGTGACTAATTGCAGCGCACCGGAATGCGCAGCGTAGCCCGCAAATAGAGCCAACAGCAGGCTGTGCGAAGCCGCATAGGCAAACATGATGCTGTAGGCTACATCGCCGTGTTGGCGAATGAGATCGAGGAACGAGGAGAGATCGGTCGGAAATAGCAATGGGGCCTCGCACTTCAAAAAGAGCATGTCAGCATATCCGCCTGATGTTCGTAATTGGGAGCAAAGCGGGTATCGCGCGGATTTGTCGCTATGTTTGCAAGTGGCGAAAGCGGACATTTCGACCGGAGGAAAGAAGGGGTTGGATGATCCTTACAGGAACTGGCTTGGCTTCCGGCCGCTGGTGAGCTGCGCCTGATATAATCCCGATGATCGCCTCGTATTGAATCGGTAACGTCAAATCTCGGCCGCTCACTGAGCAATGGACCTGATCAACACCATTTCTGTCTGGCTGCTGCCGCTGCTGTTTGCCATCACGTTCCATGAAGCAGCGCACGCTTATGTCGCCCGCTTTCTCGGCGACCACACGGCGTCGCAGTTGGGGCGCGTGAGCCTCAATCCGATTCGGCATATCGACCCGTTCGGCACGGTCCTTTTGCCTGGGCTGCTTTTATTCGCGCGCTCACCGTTTCTGTTTGGATATGCGAAGCCTGTGCCGGTCAATTTCCACGCCTTGCGCCATCCTAGGATGGGAATGGTTCTGGTCGCCGCGGCAGGGCCCGCAATGAACATCACTCTGGCAATTGCTGCTGCTCTGGGCTTCCACCTTGTCGGCCACCTACCGCCGACCGCCGCCCAATGGACCGCGCTCAATCTGAAGAACGCTGTCGTCATCAACGCAATCCTTGCAGTATTCAATCTGTTTCCGCTGCCGCCGCTCGATGGCGGGCGCATCGCGGTGGGATTGCTTCCTACAGCGCTCGGACGCGGGCTGGCGCGGCTGGAGCCTTACGGCATGATGATCCTGATTGGATTGATCATTGTGCTGCCGTTACTGGGAGCGCAGCTCGGCGTCGATCTCGCATTTGTGTCTCAGGCCATCACGGCCGCAACCAACGCCGTCATCCGGGTGATCATGCAGATCACGGCGAACGTCTAGCTTCACATGCTGCGTCGGCTCGGCGGTCGGGCCCCGGGACGCAATTTTTCGCGGATGGCCTGGAACGTGACGTACAGAGCCGGAATGGCAAAGATGCCGATGAAGGAGGCGAAGATCATGCCGCCGAAGACAGGCGTGCCGACGTTGCGGCGCGCGAGCTCGGACGCTCCCGTCGCAATCACGAGAGGAAAGAGTCCGAAAATGAACGCAAAGGAGGTCATCATCACGGGCCGGAACCGCAGCCGCGCCGCTTCTCTCGCCGCCTCGTGCAGATCGGTGCCTTTTTCCCGCAGCTCCTTCGCGAACTCGACGATCAGGATTCCGTTCTTGGCGGCGAGACCGATCAGCACAATCATGCCGATTTGCCCGTAGAGATCGAGCGTGAGGCCCGCGATAACCATCGCTGCGAATGATCCGAGCAAACCGACCGCAACGGACAAAAGGACAGGCACCGGGATCGTCCAGCTTTCGTAGAGCCCGACCAGGAACAGGTAGGCAAAGAGAACGGCAAAGCCGAGAATGATGGCTGTCTTGCCCTCGGCGCGTTTTTCCTGAAACGCTGTATCGGTCCACTCTCCGGCGTAACCCTGCGGCAGGGTTTTCGCGGCGACCTCTTCCATGGCTTGCAGCGCCTGACCCGAGGAAACGCCCGGCGCGGGACTTCCTTGAACGGTCACTGCGCGCCGGTTGTTGTAGCGGATCAACCCAGGAGGACCCACCACGACCCGAGCCTCCGCGAGGCTTCGCATTGGAATCATCTTTCCGTCGGCGCTTCGGACGTTGATCCGAAAGATATCCTCGATTTTTGCCCGGTCGCTCGCTTCGGCCTGCACCTGAACCTGCCAGGTGCGACCGAACAAGTTCATGTTGTTGACGAAGTAGCCGCCAAGGGAAGCCTGCAAGGCCTGAAAAACCGAGCTCAGCGGAACGCCTAGAATTTGTGCCTTGTCGCGATCGATATCCAGAAAGATCGATGGATTGGTCGCCGAGTAGGTCGAGAATACCCGGCTTAATTTCGAGTTCTGGTTGGCCGCGACGATAAGGCCGCGCAGGACCTGCGCCAGCTCCTTTGGGTCGCCGCCGCGCAGGTCCTGCAACACGTAAGTGAAGCCACCACCGCTGCCGAGGCCGAGGATCGGAGGGGGCGCCAGCGGCGTCACCAAGCCGCCCTGGATTTGTTTAAATTCTTCGGTAAGCCGGGCGATTACCGCGCGAACGCCCAATGCGCGGTCCGTACGCTCCGCAAAAGGCTTGAGAGTGACGACCTGAAACCCGGCATTCGGTTGCGAAAAATTGTCGATAAAGTTCAGCCCAACTACCGAGGTGATATCCTCGACCGCTTTTTCCTTGCGCACGATGTCTTCGGCTTGCTTGAGGACGTCAGTCGTGCGCGCAACGGCGGCACCTCCCGGCATTTGAGCCACGACAAAGAACGCGCCTTGGTCGTCCTCCGGCAAAAAGCCAGTCGGAGTGATCCGCGAAAGGCCCGCGATTCCTGCTGCGCTGATGCCGATCAGAACCAGCCCGATGATCGAGATACGTAAAAGCCGCCCGACGACAGAACCATAGCCATCGCGCACAGTGTCGATCGAACGCATCACTTTTCCCATGATGCCGCGGCGTGGCCCGTGATGAGACCGCAATAGGACGCCGCAGAGCGCAGGCGAGAGCGTGAGCGCGTTGATCGCTGACAGAAACATTGAAACCGCGACTGTGACCGCGAATTGCCGGAACAATTCGCCGGAAATGCCGGGGATAAATGCGACCGGCACGAACACCGAAAGCAAAACCAACGTGATCGCGATGATAGGCGCGGTAATTTCTCCCATCGCCTTCTTGGTTGCTTCACCCGGCGTGAGCTCGGGATTCTCCTCCATCACGCGTTCGACGTTTTCTACGACCACGATAGCATCGTCGACCACGATGCCGATGGCGAGCACGATGGCCAGCAGCGAAACGGAATTCGCAGAATAGCCGACAGCCAGCAACGCAATGAATGTGCCGATGAGGCTAACCGGCACCGCAAGCGTCGGAATGAGGGTGGCGCGCACACTGCCTAGGAAAAGGAAGACAACGATAACGACAAGAATGAAGGCTTCGATGAGTGTCTTTTGAACCTCATGGATTGTGTCTTTCACGAAAACCGTTGGGTCGTAGGTAATCTTCCAGGCCAGATCTTCCGGAAAGTTTTTCTGCAGTTCCTCGATGCGCCCGCGAACCGCATTCAGAGTGGCAATGGCGTTGGCGCCGGGCGTTTGATAGATCGCGATGGTCGCAGCGGGACTCCCGTTGAACCGGGTCTCCCGGTCAAGATTGGCCGCGCCCAGGTCGACTCTTGCAACGTCCCGAAGCCGCAGTACCGAGCCATCCGGATTGGTGCGGATAACTATATTTTCGAAGTCGGGGACTGTGCTGAGCCGGCCTTTGGTCTGGATATTGAGTTGGAGTTGCTGTTCGTTTGAAATCGGACGAGCGCCGATACGGCCAACGGCTGCCTGAACGTTCTGCGACTGGATTGCGTTGATGATGTCAGCGGTCGTCAGGTTAAGGCCCGTCAGCCGATCGGTCTGCACCCAAGCCCGCATGGAGTAGTCTTGTGGGCCCCAGAGTGCCGCGTCGCCGACGCCCGGCGTGCTCTTGATCTGGTCAAGCAGGTTTATGGTGACGTAATTTGAAAGGAACAACGGATCATGGGAGTGCTTCGGTGAATAGACTGCGATCGCCCCAAGCAGGGCCGATGACTTTTTCTTGACCGTGACACCCTGGCGCTGCACTTCCGGTGGCAGACTCGAGAGTGCAACCTGCACGCGGTTATTGACGTTGACCGCATTGATGTCGGGATTGGTGCCGAGCTCGAAAGAAACAACAAGCGAGTAGCTTCCGTCGTCACCGCTGATGCTCTTCATGTACATCATCTTGTCGACGCCGATGACCTGAGCCTCAATGGGCTGGGCAACGGTCGCGTCCACAATGGCGCCGGAAGCGCCGGGATAGACTGCCGTGACGGAAACCTGCGGCGGGACGATATCGGGATATTGGGCAATCGGGATCGAGAGGAGAGCCAAGGCTCCCGCAATCGTCGTCACGACGGCGATGACGATTGCGAGCCGCGGCCGATCAACGAAGACAGATGACAGCACCGATGGGCTCCGATCAGCCGGCCGGCGCTACCGGGGTGGCGCGCACCGGCGTGCCAGGCCGGATGCTTTGCAAGCCTTGTACGATGACCAGTTCGCCGCCAGTAAGACCGGAGTTGATCACAATGCCCGTGCCGCTTTCGGCTCCGGGCCTGACCCGCCTTATCGCCGCCTTCCCGTCCGCAACAATAAAAACGTAAACGCCTTCCTGGTCTGCTATCAGCGCCGATTGCGGTATTACGATTTTTTGCTCCGGAGTTCCGACTTCAATGACGACTGTCACCAGTTGGCCATCGACCAATCTTCCGTCCGGATTCGGCATAATCGCGCGCGCAGTAATCGTGTCGGTGGCGCGATCAACGGTCACATCGACAAAATTTATTTCACCGACCTGGTCGTAGGTTGTGCCGTCTGAAAAACGCAGCTTGACCTTCAGACTCTTGACGTCGACTCCTTTGCCGGACTTCCGGACATTCAAAAATTCACGCTGGCTGACGGGAAAGGTCACATACATCGGATCCTGGCTTACGATTGTCGTCAGTACGCCCGTACTGGGACTGACGGCGTTGCCTTTTGTGATGTTAGTGCGGCTGGCTTTTCCCAAAATAGGGGAGGTGATGTCGGTATAGCCAAGATTGATCTGCGCGGTTTGCAGATTGGCTTCTGCTTCCAGAATTGCTGCTTGAGCCTGCTGATCGGCCGCCAGCGCCTGATCCCGTGCGACAACAGTGCCCGAACTTGTTTTGAGCAACTCTTCGGCTCGTTTGAGCTGAATTTCCGTCAAGGTCCTTGCCGCTTTGGCGCGCTCGAGTGCTCCTTGCGCTTGCTTGACTGCGGCTTCGAATGATCCCCTTTCGATCCGGTATAACGGCGCGCCTTCTTTGACTACATCGCCTTCCTTGAACAAGATCTCCTCAAGGAATCCGGTAATGCGCGGTTTCACCTCGACGCGATTGATTGCATCGACGCGGCCGACGAATTCAAAGGTCGGGGTCGTGGCCTTGTTCTCGGCGACGATGGTGCCGACCGGAACGGCTGCTGGAGCAGTTTGCTGGCCATGCGCAGAGGACGCGATTCCAACAGCGCAAAAAAGCACGAATACGGTGTGGCGCATCGTGTCCTCCCTTCGTCCGGGCGAAGCTAGTTTAACTATCGTTCTCTAATTGGAAACCGCTATTGCCCTAAGGGGAAACCTCTGCTCACTCGATTATTTCGTCAGCCCGGACCAATACCGATGATGGGATCGTCAGCCCAAGCGCCTTGGCGGACTTCACGTTGACGGCAAGATGAAAATTGACGGGCTGCTCGACCGGAAGGGAAGCGGGAGGTGCACCTTTAATGAGTTTGTCGACGTAAACGGCCGCGCGCCGGTAGACGACGTCGAGGTTCGGTCCGTACGCGATAAGTCCGCCGGCGGCTGCGAAGTCTCGGTAGATCGACACTACCGGCATGGCGTGCTTTGTCGCAAGCTCAAGAATTTTCCGGCGCTGTTCCGTCATTGCGCCATCGTCCATGACAAACAGCGCCTCGGCCTTTTCTCTCGCAGCTGTCTCAAAAGCGTCTGCAAGGTCGTGTTCGCCTTTCACCGGAAGGCGCACGAATTTGAGTCCAATCTGCGCGCCCTTGCGCTGCACCTCGTCGATGATAATGACGGCTCCCGGATTGTTCCCCTGGTAAAGCGTCGCCATCCGCGTGATTTTGGGAAACATCTCGTGAAGCAGTTCAACCCCTTTTGGGCCGAGCGCATCCGGCATGAAGCTCAGTCCCGTGACATTGCCGCCAGGGCGGGCGAGGCTATCGACGAGACCGGACTTTACGGGATCGGCGACACGCATCATCACGACTGGAACCGTTTTTGTCGCCTTTTTGGCAGCCTGTACGGCCGGCGTGTTCACGGCGACGATCACATCGACTTTCAACTTTAGGAGCTCGTCCGCCAGCGCTGGGAGCCGTTCGTTGTGCCCGTCCGCATTTCGGAGCTCGATGCTGATGTCGTTGCCTTCGACGTAGCCACGCTTGTGAAGCTCATCGCGGATTATTTCGAGCAGGCCTGGCTGCAAGTCTTGGGAAAGAAGACCGATGCGATACGTTCTCTTTTGCTGTGCGCGCGCTGCAATGGACCAGATGGCCGCGCCACCGGAGAGGATGATAATGAAGTCGCGCCGCCTCATAGCTGCCCCTTGGCCCTGGCTGGCGCATTGTAAGGGGTTGAACTGTCCTTCTGGAAGGGGCCGTCGCGCCGCAGGTCGCTTGGCAATGCGATGGTCCGCCGCTACGGTCATGCTGGATTCGTTGAGGGAAATAACGTGCGGGCCGGTGTATCAAAAATAAATCCCAATCCGTTCACGACGCGCCCCGAGATCGAAGGCACCTTCGGCGTAGTCACCACCACGCACTGGATTGCAACCGCGGTCGGCATGGCGACGCTCGAGAAAGGCGGCAACGCCTTCGATGCGGCGGTGACGACCGCATTTGTCCTGCAGGTGGTCGAGCCGCATCTCAACGGGCCCGGCGGCGACGTTCCAGTCATTTTGTACGACGTGAAGCGCGGCAAGCCGGAAGTAATCTGCGGGCAGGGGCCGGCGCCCACGGCGGCGACCATCGGTCGCTTTACCGAACTCGGCCTCGACATCGTGCCGGGCACTGGGCTGCTCGCAGCCTGCGTGCCCGGAATGTTCGACACCTGGATGCTGCTGCTGCGCGACTATGGAACGATGCGTCCGTCGGACGTGCTCACTCCGGCAATTTCCTACGCGCGCAGCGGCTACCCGGTTGTCGAACGTGCCAGCGCGACGATCGCGATTGTCGAAGATCTCTTTCGCGACCATTGGCCAACGTCAGCAGCGGTCTATCTGCCCGACGGGAATGTGCCGCCGCCGGGCTCGATGTTCACCAATCCGACTTTGGCCGACACCTATGTGCGGATTCTGCGCGAAGCAGCGAACGCCGGCGGCGATCGCGTGAAGCAGATTGAGCGCGCACGGCAGGTGTGGTCGCAAGGCTTCGTCGCCGAAGCGATCGACAGGTTCTGCCGCACGCAGAAGCTTATGGATGTCACCGGCACGCCGCATGGCGGTCTGCTCACCGGCGCCGACATGGCGGGCTGGCAGGCGCATGTCGAAGCGCCGCTCACTTACGACTACGGCCGCTACACCGTCTGTAAGGCCGGCGTCTGGAGTCAGGGGCCGGTGATGTTGCAGCAGCTGGCGCTGTTGCGCGGTTACGACCTCGATGGCATGGACCCCACCGGCCCGCAATTCATCCATCTCCAGGTCGAAAGCGCTAAACTTGCCTTTGCCGACCGTGAAGCCTTCTACGGCGATCCCGATTTCGTGAGAGTGCCGATCGACACGCTGCTGTCGGAAAAATACAACGCCGAGCGCCGTAAGCTGATCTCCAACAAGGCTTCGATGGAGCTGCAGCCGGGATCACTCGCAGGATTCGGCGGCGCGATCCGAAACCGGCGCGAGGAGGGACCGCGCGCTGCCGTCGGTTCGCTCGGTGCCGGCGAGCCAACCGTCGGTCGCGTCGGTGAAGTGATCGGCGACACCGTCCATTTCGACATTATCGATCAGGCTGGCAACATGGTATCGTCGACACCATCAGGCGGTTGGCTGCAGTCTTCGCCTGTGATCCCGGAACTTGGCTTCTGCCTCGGCACGCGCGCGCAGATGTTCTGGCTTGACAAAAACCATCCCGCGGCGCTTGAGCCTGGCAAGCGGCCTCGCACGACGTTGTCGCCGACGCTCGCGCTGCGCGACGGCGAGCCTTATCTCGCCTGGGGCTCGCCTGGCGGCGACCAGCAGGATCAGTGGACAGCGCAATTCTTTCTCCGCCACGTGCACGCGAAAATGAACCTGCAGGAGGCAATCGACGCGCCGGCTTGGCACTCCGAGCATTTCCCAATTTCGTTCTGGCCGCGCACCTCGCGTCCGGGCGTGCTGGTGGTGGAATCCCGCGTGCCGGAAGCGACGGTGAAGGAATTGCGCAAGCGTGGCCATGAGGTCGAAATTGGACCGGCCTGGTCGGAAGGGCGGCTGACGGCTGCTTCCCGCGTCGGCAAGCGCCGCCGCGCAGCCGCAAATCCGCGCGGCATGCAGGGCTACGCTGCGGGACGGTGAGGCCGGCGCATTAAAAGTCGTAAAGTCGTGCCGGGTTTTCAGCCAGGATCACTCGCTGGTTTGCGGGTGTGGTCCATTTACGAAAAACGTCGAGTAGGCGCGACGCGTCCGGGACCGGTCCCTCCGGGCGCGGGTGCGGCCAGTCGGTCCCCCAGACAAGATTGCGCGGATTGGCTGCGACGAGCGCGTCGTGGAAGGGGCGGGCTTCTTCGTAGTCGGGCGCAGTGGCACCCAGCCGATAGGTGCCCGACAATTTCGACCACAGCCGTCCCTCTCCAACGCCGCGCAGTAGGGCCTGAAAGCCGGGATGACCTGTGCCGTGATGGTGCTCCATGCGGCCCATGTGATCGACGACAACCGGCACCGTAACATTGGCGAGCGCCGGCAGCAGCTCGGGCAGATCGCGAGTGTCGATCCATAGCTGGAGATGCCATCCCAGGTCGGCGATCGCGGGCAACAATGGTTCGATCTCTTTGAGCGTCACACCATTCTGGTAGTAGGGCTTTCCGTTGCGCCGAAATTCGTTGGCCCGGAGGCCGCGCACGCCGGCCGCGTGCCATTGCTTCAACGTCGACGCATCGAGATCGACGCCGCCGACCGCGACGCCCCGCAGCCGCGACGGAACACCCATCAGTGCATCGAGCATGGCGCGATTGTCGCGGCCGTAGGCGCTCGGCTGAACAAGGACGCCGCGGTCGAAGCCGAGCCGGTCGAGCAACGCGAGATAGGCCTCAAGCGGCGCGTCGCCCGGCGTGTAACTGCGGGGCTCGGCATAAGGGAAGCGCGCGGCCGGGCCGAATACGTGACAATGGCAGTCACACGCGCCCTGTGGGAGGGCGCCGCTCATTGCGGCGTTATTCCAGCGAGCTTGGCGGCCTGCCGCATGTTTTCGTAATCAGTCCGGATGAATTCGGCGAAACCATCGGGCGTCATTTGCTTCGCGGTAGCGATTTCTGATCCCATGCCGCGCAACTTGTCAGGCGCTTCGCCGCTCGTGAGCCCCGCGGCGATTGCTTTCTGCAATTCGGCAATGATCGCCGCGGGAGTGCCAGTAGGCGCGACAACCCCGATATAACTTTGCGCAACGAAATTCGGCACGCGGCTCTCGATGAATGTCGGGATGTCAGGCGCGAGTTTCGAGCGGGCGCTTGCCGCGATGGCGATGATGTGAGCTTGGCCACCTTTGTGCAGCGGCAGCGCGGTGGAAAATTCCGTCATCGCCGCCTGGATGCTGCCGCCGATCAGGTCCGGCATCAGGGCGCCACCGCTGCGGTAGGGAACATGAACGATGTCCGCGCCCGATGCCGCCTTGAAACGTTCGAGGGTCATATGAGTAGCGCTACCGACGCCGCTGGTGGCGATGCTGACCTGGCCCTTCTTCGACAGGGCGATCAGATCAGCGATCGTCTTGGCTTCAACCTTGCTGTTGAGAATGATGACGTGCGGCACGTAGCTGGTCAGCGCGATTGGTGCAAAATCCTTCAGCGGATCGTAGCCGAGCTTCGCCTGCACGAACGGATTGACGGTCAGCGGGCCATTCGAGGCGACCAGCAGGGTGTAGCCGTCGGGCGCCGATCGCGCTACGGCTTCGGCGCCGATGCTGCCCCCCGCGCCGCCGCGATTGTCGATCACCACGGGTTGCCCCAGCGCGCTCGAGATGCGGTCGCCAACGATGCGGCCGACGATGTCCGCATTGCCGCCGGCGGCGAAGGGTACGATCAGCCTGATCGGTCGGTCGGGATATTTCGCAAAGGCTGCCCGCGGTAACAGCGCGAGCGTGGAAACAGCGCCAAGCCTGGTAACAACCCTGCGGCGTGAAAGCATCGGATTCCCCATTTTCGGAAAAGGTCGCGGGCGGGGCATATTGTCGATCATTGCGGAAATCCGAACAAGCGGGACGGCGTGTCCCAGAACAGCTTGCGGCGATCATTGGCATCGGGAAACAAATGACCGACCAATTGAACCAGCGGGCCGTAATCCTGTCGCTCACTTGCGCGCAAATAGGGCCAATCCGACGCCCACAGGCAATGGTCGAGCGTGAATGCGTCGACCAACGCTCGCACGAACGGCCGGCAGTCATCGAAGGGATAGGGCATTCTGGCGAATTTCAGGTAGCCGGAGATCTTGACGTTCACGCGTCCGGTGTTGGCGAGCCGCAGCATTGCGGCAAAGGCCGGCTGCACGAGACCCTTCGCCGGATCGGGGCGGCCGGCGTGGTCGATCAGCACCTTCACGGGAATCTGTTCGATCCAAGGTGCGTACATCAGGAATTGGTCGTGCTCGACCTGAAGATTGAAGAACATGTCGAGGTCCGCTAGTCGCTTCATCAGCCCGTCGGCGCGCCTGTAGTAATCGTTGCCGTGAACGGTGGGATTGATCGCGATTCCGACGATGCCTTGTGCCTGCAATGTCTTCAGCGTTTCGATATCGGCGTCGAGGTCAACGATCGCAATACCCCTAAAGCGGCCTTCGCCCTTGGCAATCGCGTCGAGCATGCAGGCATTGTCGCCCTCATAGCCGGAGTTTGGCTGGACGAGGAGGGAGTGCTTCACGCCATAAGACTTCATCACTCCGCGGAATTGCGCGGCGGTGCCGATCTCCTGGCCGGACGGCCTGTAGATGACATTCTTGCCATAGGGAAAATTGGCAGGGTCGATCACATGCACGTGGCAGTCGATTTTTGGCTCGTCGAAAATATGCATCGGTCAGCTGCGGTTCGCGGCAAAAGTAATCATTGGGATCAGCGCTCTCGCGGAGATGAGCGTAAGTTAAAGTGTTTTCGTCGCGTTCCGTTGAGGCGGCCGAGTTCGCGCGTCGACGGCATCCGCATATCGGCGTTTTGTTCGTCGCGCGCCAGGTTTTCGATAATCGACAGCAATAATTTGCGGGTACGGACGATGTCATCCGAACGGACGTGACGGACGGCGATCCGGTTCACTTTCTCGGCAAGTGGGACAAGTTTCCGGCGCAGGCCGCGGCCCTTCGGCGTGAGGAAGACATAGATCTTCTTGCGGTCGCCGGGCCGCCTGCGGCGCACGACATAACCGAGACGCTCCATCGCCTTTACCGCCGAAAACGTCGTCGGCTCCATGACGCCGGCCTGCTCGCTGAGCTCGCGCTGCGTCAACCCGTCGGATTCCCAGAGGATGCGCAGGAACGTCCAATGGCCGAATGACACGCCATGTTCTCCGAGGCGCATCTGTAGCGCCCGCACTAGCGCACGCGTCGCATCCTTGACGAGATGCGCCAGGCGATCGTTCGGCACGGCCTCGCGCCAGTGCCGGAGAATGACCTGCGTGCCCGACGGAACTTTGCTCATGTGAGGCTCACGTCTGCGCCGTCATGTGCTGACCGCAGCATCGCGAGCAGGACCTCGACCGTTGCCATTCCCCAGGCGGCGTCGTGCAAAGGTGCCTTGCCGCGCACGACGGCGTCGTAAAGCTCGTCGATCACCTCGGCGCGCGGCACGCGGGGAGAAGGGATTGCGTCAAGTCGGGCCGTTCCGTTCTGATAGATCATGACCCCGTTTGGCACCGGACGCAGGTCAGCACGCTCGCAACTCACCAATAAAGTGCCGAAGTGCTGGTGCACCGTCGTTTCGCCTGGTGGGCGGAAATCCGTGCCGCCATAGTTGCGCGCGTTCTTGTAGGCCGTCTCGTCGTCTTGCGTTTTGAACTGCGGGCGGGACGATCCGACATAGGGTGTCTTCGTTTGCCCCATCTCGCCGACCCAGCCGTCGAATTCGTCTGAATCGAAGTGGCCGTAGCCGCTATAGGCAAGGGAGGCGAAGGCGCCGTTTGCGAATGTAAGAAGTGTCGCGTAGGCGCCTTCGGTCGGCCTTTTTGGATCCCACGACCCGGTCATGGCGCGCACGCCCCTGACGGGCGCGCCCGCGATCAGGCGTGCGATGTCAACTTGGTGGGCCGCCTGATTGAAGACCGCGCCGCCGCCTTTCAATGTGTCGAGTTCTTCGGGTCGGCGCGGGCGGTAAAGATAGTCGGTGTAGTTGAGTGCATTGATCATGCGCACCTGTCGAAATGCGCCGCCTTCGACGAGGGCCCGCAAATGCCGGATGGGCGCATCGAATGAATGGCTATGGCCGACCACGGCCTGCACGCCGGATTTGCGTACGGCTTCGACAATGGCCGCGCAATCCTTGAGCGTGAGCGCCATCGGCTTCTCGATCAGCAGATGCTTGCCGGCCCTGGCCGCCAGTGTTGCATGTTCGCGATGAAATTGATGCGGCGTCGCGACGTAGACGACGTCGATCGCCGGATCGGCGCAGAGCGCCGCGACTGCATCGTAAGTTTTTGCGGAAAATTCGTCGGCGAACCTATTACGGGCCTCCGCGCGGATATCGGCGCCGGCGACCAGCTTCACCGCCGGATGCCGCGCAAACGTCGGCAGCATCACCGAGAACGCGCGGCCAAGGCCGGCGATCCCGAGACGGAGAGGAGTTGCATCAGCCATCGACAAGGTCCGTCACTTTCACTAGTCTTATCTTAGATATCTAAGAAAGAAGACGCGACAGGAATCTCTGCCGCGCGGGGAGGGAAGCGCCGCCATGATGACCCCCGAGGAAAACGACCTGCTGTGCCGCGTCGAAGGCAATGCGCCGATGGGCCAGATCATGCGCCGCCACTGGATCGCGGCCTGTCTGTCGGAAGAGGTGGCAGAACCGGGCGGCGCGCCGGTCAAGGTGCGGCTCTTGGGCGAAGATCTCATCGTGTTTCGCGACAGCAAGGGCCGCGTCGGCGTGCTCGACGAGTATTGCTCGCACCGGCGCGCGTCGCTGCTGTTTGCCCGCAACGAGGATTGCGGCTTGCGCTGCCTTTACCACGGCTGGAAGTTCGACGTGGACGGCAACATCATCGAGATGGCGTCGGAGCCGAACAATAGCCTCATCTTCGACCGCGTAAAGCACAAGTCGTATCCGACGCGTGAGGCAGGTGGCTTTGTGTGGGCCTATATGGGGCCGCCGGAGGAGATGCGCGAGTTCGAGCCGCCGGCCTTTGCGCCGACGCCGGATGCGCGCGTGAGTGCGACCAAAGTGCGTGTGCACTGCAACTGGGCGCAGATTCTGGAAGGGCAGATCGACTCTGCGCACTCCTCGCATTTACATTCGTCCGACATGGTTCCGGCGCAGGTCGATGGCGCAAAGGCGACCGAGGCAAATTGGCTGCGGCCCTCGACCGACAAGGCGCCGCGTTTCCAGATCGAGCGCACCAGTTATGGCTTCCGCTATGCGGCGATCCGTCGCCCCATCAAGGACGAGGCGACGCACGACTACATCCGCACGACGGTCTATATCGCGCCCTACACGGCGCTGATCCCGCCCAATAACGTGCACAATGTGGCGACGCTGCTGACGCCGGAAAGTGACACCAGCACGATTTTCTATTTCATTGCCTGGAACGGGTCCGACAAGCCGGGCATCGACGCCGATACCTGGCGCAAATTCAACGTTTTGCAATGGGGTGTCGATGTCGACCGCAATTTCAACGGCGTGCGCAACCGCAACAACCTGTATCAGCAGGACCGGGCGGCGATGAAGGCCGGCAATTTCACCGGCATCAGCGGGATTCCGAACCAGGACATCGCGATGTGGGAATCGATGGGTCCGATCGGTGACCGCTCGAAGGAAAAGGTTGGTGCCAGCGACGTCGCCGTGGTTGCATTCCGCCGGCTGATGGTCGAGGCGGCGCGCGCCATGCGCGACGGTGGTCCGGCGATTGGCACGACAGAGCCGCACATTCAGCACGCGATAATCAGCTCGTACGAGGGCGTGGCGCCCAAGACGACTAACTGGCGTAGCCTTGGCGGCGGCAGCGAAACGCCGCAGCAGCGTTCTGCCAGGCAGACGGAGTCGGCAAAATAAGACGAGAAAAGATCAGGGAGGATACACATGAGGACGACAACAATGTTGCTGGCGGCAGTTACGCTGCTTGGCACCACCGTCAGCGCATCAGCGGACGACAAGATCAAACTGGCGATCGGCCAGCGCGGCAACTGGGACACCTCGGTCTCCGAAGTCGGCCAGCGCGCCGGCATCTTCAAGAAACACGGTCTCGAGCTCGAGATCGTCTATACGCAAGGCGCGGGCGAAACGCAGCAGGCGGTGATTTCCGGCAGCGTTGATCTCGGCATCGCAGCCGGCGTCATGGGCGTGCTCGCCGCCTATTCGAAAGGCGCTCCGGTACGCATCATCAGCGCGGAGACAACCGGCGCAAACGATCTCTACTGGTATGTGAAGGCGGATTCGCCGATCAAGTCGCTGAACGATACCGCAGACAAGACGCTAGCCTATTCGACCAACGGCTCCTCGACTCATGGCATCGTGACCGCCTTCATGAAGCAATACGACCTGAAGGCAAAGCCAACTGCGGTGGGCGGGCCTGCCGCGAATTTGACGGCTGTCATGTCGGGCCAGATCGATGTCGGCTGGGCAGCGCCGCCCTTCGGGCTCGATCAGCTAGACAAGAAGGAGATCCGCATCATCGCGACCGGCAACGATGCGGCGGCGTTCAAAGGCCAGACGGTGCGGCTCAACATTGCCAACGCCAATTATCTGAAGGACAACAAGGCCGTGGTCGATCGTTACATGAAGGCTTATCGCGAGACGGTCGACTTCATGTACAAGGATCCGAAGGCGCTGAAGATCTATTCGGAATGGCTCAATATTACTGAGGACAAAGCCAAGCGCACACGCGACGAGTTTTTCCCGCGCGCCTCGGTCGAGCCTGACAAGATCGTCGGCCTCGACACGATCGTGAAGGACGCGGTCGCGCTGAAATTCACCGCCAACGAACTGACCAAGGCGCAGCTCGACGACTTAATCCAGATCCCGCCGCGGTGACGGCCGAACACGATGTCCTTTACGCCCTCGCAGGTCCATCTCGTCGGCAGTATCGGGCTCGGCGGCGCAGACGAGGTCTTCCGCACCGTCGGCCCGGCCTTGGGCCGGCGCCTGCGGCGCATTCCCGACGGCGAGCCGGGGCCGCGTCGTCTCTGGGTGAGCTTTCAGTATCCGCTGCTCCGCTCAAGTCCCTTCTTGCGGCCCGACCCGAGCGGCGCGTTGCGCAAGACATCGGGCTTTCCGTTGCTGTGCCTGGCGGAGGGAGTTACAGGAAGCGAGGTCGAGTTCGGCGAGCTCGGCTATGCCCGGGAGGCGCGCGGCTCATACCTTGATTTCGTCGCGGCGCGCGAGCGCGGCGACATTGCAAAAGGGACGCGGTTTCAGGTCTGCCTGCCGACGCCGATGAGCGTCATCTATGCGTTCTGCACGGCACGCGACGTTGCAGTAATCGAGCCGGCTTATGAAAAGGCCATGGCCCGCGAGGTCGAGCTGATTTGCCGCCACATCCCGCACGAAGACCTCTGCATCCAGTGGGATGTCTGTCACGACATGATCGTCTGGGACGGGCAGCCGCAGGACCAGTTCCCGCTGGTGAATGCCTCGAAGGAGGACATCACGCAAAGGTTCGTGCGCATCTGCGCGCCGGCGCCTGACGACGTCGAACTCGGCTTTCATCTCTGCTACGGCGATTTTGGCGGCAAGCATTTCTTCGATCCGGTGACGGCACGCCATCTCGTCGATATCTCTAACGCCATCATTCGGAATGTCAGGCACAAGGTCGCCTACATCCATCTGCCGGTGCCGGCACCACGCGCGACCGACGAATTCTTCGCGCCGATGAAAGAGCTTCCCAAGGGCGTGGAAATCTATCTCGGCATCATCCATGCGGCCGATGGCGTCGAAGGCGCAAAGAAACGCATTGAGCTGGCGCGCAAATTCGTGCCGGAATTCGGTATCGCGACGGAATGCGGCTTTGCCCGCGCGCGCAAGCCCGATCTCGTGCGCAAACTCATCGAGATTCACGCCGGGGCGGCGCAGGAGCCTGAATGACGGGGGTTCTATTCAGACGCGGCCTTGCACGGCCCAGGCGCGGGCGATGAGGTGGATTTTTCCGTCGCGGCCAGCGGGAAGCGACGACCTGAGCCGGTCGCGCAACACATTGCGCTCGGGCTCCGCCAGCGACACGCAATATCCGGGCGCTGGCCCCTGGCCACCGATAAATGGCGACCAATAGTCGTCGAAATCGCGAAACACAGTAGGAATGTCGATCGCCTTGGTCGCGACATCGCGCAGGCCAGCCGCAACGAAAAGATCGCGCAGCGCGTCAGGGCGGCACACAGGAAAGCGGAGACCTTCGTCGAGTTCGCGTGCTTTTGGATTGAGCGCGGCCGCCGCATCCCAGAATTTGCGCATCAGCTGCATCTCGCCGGCATAGTCCCAGACGTAGAGGGCGACGGTCGCGCCAGGCCGCGCCACGCGGCGCATTTCGGACACAGCCTTAGGCTGGTCCGGAACGAAATTGAGGACGAGACCCGACACGATGGCGTCGAACGTCGCGTCATCGGCCGGCAAAGCGCGTGCATCTCCGACACGAAATTCCACGCGGCTGTCGGTGACGTGCGATTTTGCATGCGAAATGAATCCGTCGGAAGGGTCGACGCCGAGCACTTTTGCCGGTGCACGAGATTCGAGAATGCGCTGAGTCAGCGCACCGGTCCCGCAGCCGACATCGAGCCAGGTCTTGCCGGGCTGTATTGTGACCCATTGCAGGAAGTCGGCCGCGACCAGCCGGCTCCAGCGTCCGACATATTGCTCGTATCCGGCGCCCTGCGCCCAGACGTCGTTGCGTGCGGTGTCGGACATGGCGAGGTCTCCCGCGGGTTCGCGCCAGCTTTATCCTTCAGATAGCGGAGGTCCAGCCGCAAGTGCCGCCCGAAACGGTATGGCCTAATCGCCGCACAGCGTTTCGATCAGGCACCGCCGAATTCGCGGGGATGGGCGGGTTGCCCGCTCACTTCTTCTCCATGCAACCCTTGATGAAGTTCAGCCGCTTCATCAGGTGCAGGTTCTGTTCCTTGGCCTGCTTTTTGCAGTCGTCGCGCCTGGCGCGCGCGGCCTTTTCTTGCGCGATCCGCTGCTCATTGGCTTCGCGGTTTGCCTGCGACGCGGCATCGAACCGCTCGGTGCGCTGCTGGCGGCGCTTGGCCGCTTCTTCCGCCTTTTTCTGCCGGGCCGCTTCCTTGCGTGCGACCTGCTTCTTGTTCATGCAGTCGGCGAACAGGTCGACGCGATGCGGGTCGATGCCCTGCTTGGCACATTCATCGCTGTCTTGCCGCAGGATCTGACGGTTGCTCGGAGGCTTGTATGTGGTCTGGGCCGAAGCGATGTCGGCGCAAGCAAAGGAGAATGAAATGACCGACAAGAAAGCGAGCAGGTATCGCATAGTGTTTTATTTCCCCGGAAAGGCCTTATGGAAGCGCGGCACAATAGCGGCGACGCGCGTGTCAGGCTAGGGAGCAGCGCGATTTATGACAGTCGTCAGGGCTTGTCGACCGCGCCGCCGCTCTCCGCCCAATCCTTGAAGCCGCCGAGGTTGTAGACCTCGCTGTAGCCCATGTCCTTGAGCACCTTTCCGGAGAGCGCCGAGCGCCCGCCCGAGGCGCAATAAAGGATCACCGTCTTGTCCTTCGAGAAATCCTTGTCGTGGTACGGTGACTCCGGATCGGCGCGGAATTCCAGCATCCCGCGCGAGACGTTCACGGCGCCGGCAACCTTACCGCTCTTCTCGACCTCGGGCGCGTCACGCACGTCAACGATGAGCGTGTTGCCCTTGGCGATGAGGTCGCGCGCTTTGTCCGGGGTGATCTTGGGGACGGCGGCATTGGCGGTTTCCATCAGCTGCTTGACTGTGGTCGGCATGACAAACTCCTGAGGTGCCCCCCGGTGCAGCCGACTATATACCGGATCAGCAAAACCGCAGCGTCACGTTTTCGAGCGCGATGCCTTTGAGGGCCGTGGTCCAGGTTTCGCCGGGCTTCACCGGCAGCGCGCGCGTGAGCGTTCCGGTTGAGACGATCTCGCCGGCCGTGAGCGGCGGGTTGTCGGGGTCGCGCGCAAGCAAATCCATCAGGTAGCGGATCGTCGAGAGCGGGCCATCGAGCACGTTGAGCGCGTAGCCGTTGTCCACGGGCTTGCCGTCGCAGAAAAGCTCGATCTCGAAGCTCGCGAGCGTGCGCAGCCATTCGTTTGCATTCGCACCGATCTCGTGATGTGGGCCGATCAGTAGTGCGCCGTGGTGCGCATCAACGATGACTGCGTCGGGCGGCGCGAACTTCCAGCCGGGATAGATCGACTGCACCATCTCGTAGCCATGCGCAACCCAGGCAACACACGTGAGTAGCGCGGCGTCGTCCATGCCGGGCGAGGGCGCCTTGGCAAGGCCGAACATTATCTCCGGCTCGATCTTCGGGTCACTGTAGGGTGCAAGCGGTAGCGGCGCCGCCAGATCGTGAAGAGTGCGGTCGTAGACGTAGCCCCAGACCGGCGCGTGTACGCCGTATTCGTCCCAGATACGGCGGTTGGTGAAGCCGATCTTGCGGCCGACCGGCCGGTAGCCCTTTGTAACGCGCATCTCGTTGGCAAGCGCGGTGATGCGGTAGGCGTCATTCATGGTGAGGTCCGGATAACGCGAGGTGAAGGGGTGGATTTCGCGCGGGCCATTGTTGAAAGCGCCGGCGGCCTCCGCAGCGATGTTGCGAAGTGCTGTGGTGCCAAGTCCATTTTGTTTTATGTCGTCTTTCATGTCGCCACCGGCGCGTTACTTTTTGTGATTATGCAGTGCCGGCGAATGTCCGGCTGGCGCGTTACCGTAGCCGCGCAATTTGGCATAGCGAGCGATCTGCTCCGGCGTAAGCACGTCCATCATCGCGAGGTGATACTTCAGATGCGCGGCGCGCAGTTGCCCCTGCATCGCGCCGATTTCTACCGAGACTGCCGTCAGGCTCGCGGGCGTGATCGTGCGGTCGGAGAATTGCCGGTCGAGATCGGTCTCCGCGGCGATGAGCTGCTCACCCAGCGGCACTGCCTCGGCTGTCATCGCATCGTAGAGCTGCTGGGTACGCAGGCGTTGCGGTGCGGTCAGGTTCAGTTCTTGCGCAAGCTCCAGCACATGCCTTGGTCCCGGATAGCCGTTGAGCTCGGCCGCCAGCGCCAGGCCCATGCCGCGGCCGGCTTTCAAATCGGCGACTTGTTCGTCTGAGAGCGCCTTGAGGGAACGCGCCTGTAATCCGGCGTAAGGCTGCAGATGCTGGGCCTGCACCGTCCCGGCGGCAAAAACCATCACGAAAAAAACGACGATTACGCGTGTCATGACCGTGATCTCCAAATGTTGCGGCGATTATATCATTGGCGGCTCAGGTGCCGGACGACGCCGCAACCGCCTGCATGCGCGGGCTCGAAAACAAAGTGAGCTGCCAATAGGAGCTGTGCTCGACGACGCGCAGGATATAGACGGCGCCATCATCGCCCTTGATCTTGCAATAGCGGTGGTCGTCGCCGAACCACTGGTCGACGACCTTTGTGACTTCGACGCGGCGGCCTTTGAAATGGAATGCACGCGGCAACTCCATGCGGGTGTCAGAGCAGGTTTCGACGTCGAGGTACATTCAAACCTTCCTTTGCCCGGCCAGACTAGGCGGTCGCACGCTATCCGGACAAGGATCGCAACGGCTTGTTATGCTCGGACGTGAAGGCGGACCCCAATGAGCAGCCCCAATAAGCAGCCTATGAGCGAAATTGATACCATCCGCGCGCTGTTAACGGCCAAGCCGCGCCCGATAGGCTGGCACGACCGGCGGCAGCGCATCGACGAGATCGGCTCGACCTGGGCGGTCGCTTCCGACGTCCGGCTCGAGAAAGCCGAGTGCGACGGCGTGCCGGGGGAATGGTCGATCGTGCCCGGCAGCGACGCCTCGCGCGTGTTGCTGTTCTTTCACGGTGGCGGCTATTGCTCGGGCTCGATCGTCAGCCACCGCCGCATGGTGACCGAAGCGGGCCGCGCGGCGCGCATGCGCACGCTGGCGGTAGGATACCGGCTTGCGCCCGAGCATCCTTATCCGGCCGCGCACGAGGACGCGATGACGGCGTGGCGATTCCTGCGCAGGCGGGGCATCGCTTCGCGCGATATCGTGGTCGGCGGCGACAGCGCCGGCGGTAATCTCACCATCACTTTGATCAACCGGCTGCGCGCGGCCGGCGAGGAGCAGCCGGCCTGCGCCTGGCTTGCTTCGCCCTGGACAGACCTGACGATGTCAGGCGCTTCACTCGAGACCAAGGCTAGCGTCGATCCACTCATTCACAAGGCTTATCTCGAAGAGTTGGCAGACTGCTATGCGCCCAAGCCAATCGATCGGAAGGATCCGCTGGTCTCGCCACTGTTTTCCAATCTGCGAGGCTTTCCGCCGACGCTCATTCAGGTCGGATCGGCGGAGACACTGATTGACGACTCCGTGCGCTTTGCGCGTGCGGCGGCCATGGTAGACGTCAATGTCGCGTTGCAGGTGTGGCCGCACATGATCCATGCCTGGCCGATGTGGAATGCGAAGCTCACGGAAGGACGCCAGGCTCTGGAGCTCGTGGGAGAGTTTGTGCGGCGGTGGGTCCGTTCGTAGACACCAGAAAAGACATAATATTGGCACTCACGGCCGTTATCCGATGCAGCCGGAACTTTCCGCGCTCGGGCGCTGCATCCGAACACGCCCTTGTGCGTTAATGTCAGAACCGTAACAGAGGTACGTCATGCGTTTTGTTTTATGCGTTGTTATCGCCGCGATGCTGCCGGCATCCGCTCTGGCACAGAAGGGCGGGGGATCCATGAGCCTGTCGAGCGCGCAGGCTGCAGCAGCGAAAGGTGACCAGAAGGCTGCGGCTGCGATCCAGACTACGACCGACCGCCAGACCTGCACGAACGAGTGCGCCAACCGCGGGCATTCGAAAAGCGAATGTGCAAGCGCCTGCCGTCCAGGCCTTTGCCACCCCGGCGCCGAGCAGCCATATTGCGTGTCGAAGTAGGATAAGAAAAGACGACCATGAGCGAGCTTCGCTATCCGAACGAAAGCCAGGCCTATCGCGAGGCGCGCGACGCGCTGCTCAAAGACGAGAAGGAACTGCTCGACAAGACCAAAGCGGTCGCGGCGACGCGCCGCCAACTTCCTGATGGCGGGCAACTGAAAGAGGACTATGTCTTCCAGTGGGCGAGCGGCGGCAAGGTCGGGCAGCGCGTGAAGTTCTCCGAGCTGTTCGACGGGAAGAATTCATTGCTGCTCTATTCATTCATGTTCGGCCCAAACTGGGACAGGCCGTGTCCGTCCTGTACGTCGCTGATGGATGGGTTCGACCGAAGCTGGTACCAGGTCAGTCGGGACGCCGCCTTTGCCGCGATCGCCAAGGCGCCCGCAGAGAAGATCAACGCCTGGGCGAAGGAACGGGGCTGGTCGCAGATCCCGCTGGTGTCAGGCTACGAGTCGCCGTTTCAGAAGGACTATGGATGCCAGGGCGAAACGGACGACGATCAGCAGGCGGCAATGCATGCGTTTAGGAAGCGCGACGGCAAGATTTTTCATTTCTGGAGCGCCGAGGCGGGCGTCGATACGGTGTGGCCGTACTGGAATCTGATGGACTTCACGCCGGAGGGGCGGCCAGATCGGCTGACGCCGCCGCAAAACTTTAGGCCGGAGTTTTTCGAGAAGCACATTTTGAAAAAGTAGGGGCGCTCGCTTACTCCGCAGCCTCAACCCGCTTCTTCCGCTTTTGTGTCGCTCGCCCCAAAACCGGCGCCAAAAATTGCCCGGTATAGCTCTTCTTCACCGCCACGACGTCTTCCGGCGTGCCCGCCGCGACGATCTCGCCGCCGCCATCGCCGCCTTCGGGGCCCAGATCGATCACCCAGTCGGCGGTTTTGATGACCTCGAGGTTATGCTCGATCACCACGACCGTGTTGCCGCCTTCAACCAACTCGTGAAGGACTTCAAGCAGCTTGGCAACGTCGTGGAAATGCAGGCCCGTGGTCGGCTCATCCAAAATGTAAAGCGTGCGCCCAGTAGCCCGTTTTGAAAGCTCCTTGGCAAGCTTCACACGCTGCGCCTCGCCGCCGGAGAGTGTGGTAGCCTGCTGGCCGACATGGATGTAGTCGAGGCCGACCCGGTGCAGCAGCGCCAGCACGTCGCGCACGCGCGGCACCGCCTTGAAGAACTCGAGCGCCTCCTCAACCGTCATATCAAGGATGTCGGCGATCGACTTGCCCTTAAACAGGACTTCCAGCGTCTCGCGGTTGTAGCGCTTGCCTTTGCAGACGTCGCAGGTGACGTAGACGTCGGGCAAAAAGTGCATCTCGATCTTGATGACGCCATCGCCCTGGCAGGCTTCGCAGCGGCCGCCTTTGACGTTGAAGGAGAAGCGCCCGGGCTCGTAGCCGCGCGCTTTGCTCTCGGGCAGGCCGGCGAACCATTCGCGGATCGGGGTGAAGGCGCCGGTATAGGTCGCCGGGTTCGAGCGCGGTGTGCGGCCGATCGGCGACTGGTCGATGTCAATGATTTTGTCGATGTGCTCGAGCCCCTCGATACGGTCGTGCGGTGCAGGGGCGAGCGAAGCGCCGTTGAGCTTGCGCGCCACCGCGCTGTAGAGCGTGTCGACCAGAAGCGTCGACTTGCCGCCGCCGGAGACACCGGTGACACAGGTGAAAAGGCCGAGGGGGATCTCGGCGGTGATGTTCTTGAGGTTGTTGCCGCGTGCGCTGATGACCTTCAGGGCGCGCCGCGCATTGCGCGGGCGGCGCTCCGGGATTGGCACCGATAGCTCGCCGGAAAGATATTTGCCGGTCCAGGATTTCGGTGCGTCTATCAGGTCGTCCACCTGCCCATCGGCGACGATCTCGCCACCGTGGATGCCGGCGCCGGGGCCGATATCGAGCACGTGGTCGGCGCTGCGTATCGCATCCTCGTCATGCTCGACCACGATCACGGTGTTGCCGAGGTCGCGCAGCCTTTTGAGGGTTTCGAGCAAACGCGCATTGTCACGCTGATGCAGGCCGATCGAGGGCTCATCGAGCACATAGAGCACGCCGGTGAGGCCGGAGCCGATCTGCGAGGCGAGCCGGATGCGCTGGCTCTCGCCGCCGGAGAGCGTCCCGGACGAGCGCGACAGCGTCAGGTAGTCGAGCCCGACGTCGACCAGGAATTTGAGCCGCTCGCGGATCTCCTTGAGCACGCGCACGCCGATCTCGTTCTGCTTAGTGTTGAGCTTCTCGGGCAGCGTCGTGAACCATTCGCCGGCGCGCTTGACGCTCATGTCGGCGACCTGCGCGATGTTGAGGTCGGCAATCTTGACGCAGAGCGCCTCAGGCTTCAGACGCGCGCCGTGGCAGGCCTTGCACGGCACATCAGTGAAATATTTCTGCAGGTCCTCGCGCGCCCACTCGCTCTCGGTTTCCTTGAAGCGGCGCTCGAGATTGGTGATGACACCCTCGAACGGCTTCTTGGTCGTATAGCCGCGCAGGCCATCGTCATAGACGAACTTGATGTCGTCCTCACCGGAGCCGTAAAGGATGGAGTCCTGCGTCTTCTTGGGCAGGTCCTTCCATTTGGTGTCGAGCGTGAAGCGATAGTGCCTGGCAAGCGCATCGAGCGTCTGGATGTAATAAGGCGAAGATGATTTTGCCCAGGGCGCGATGGCGCCCTTGCGCAGCGTGGCGTCGCGATCGGGGATCACGAGATCCGCATCGATATGCTGCTCGAGCCCGAGGCCGCCGCATTCCGGGCAGGCGCCGAACGGATTGTTGAACGAGAACAGGCGCGGCTCGATCTCCGAAATGGTGAAGCCCGAAACAGGGCAGGCGAATTTCTCGGAGAAGATCAGGCGCTCGGCATTGGCGTTGCGGCCACGGTTGGCGGCGGCACCCGTCGCTTTCGAGTCCGCCAGCTCGACCACCGCCAGCCCGTCGGCGAGCTTCAGGCACTGCTCGAGTGAGTCCGCGAGCCGCGTGCCGATGTCGCCGCGCACGACCAGGCGATCGACAACAACATCAATGTCATGCGTGAACTTCTTGTCGAGCGGCTTCACCTCGCCGATCTCGTAATAGGCACCGTCGACCTTCACGCGCTGGTAGCCCTTGCGCAGGAACTCGGCGAGCTCCTTTTTGTATTCGCCCTTGCGGCCGCGCACGACGGGCGCCAGCACGTAAATGCGGGTGCCTTCCGGCTGCGCCAGCACGCGGTCGACCATCTGCGAGACGGTCTGGCTCTCGATCGGCAGGCCGGTGGCCGGCGAATAAGGAATGCCGACGCGCGCCCAGAGCAGGCGCATGTAGTCGTAGATCTCGGTGACGGTGCCGACGGTCGAGCGCGGATTTTTCGAGGTGGTCTTCTGCTCGATCGAGATTGCCGGCGAGAGGCCGTCGATCTGGTCGACGTCCGGCTTCTGCATCATTTCGAGGAATTGCCGCGCGTAGGCGGAAAGTGACTCGACGTAACGGCGCTGGCCTTCGGCGTAGATGGTGTCGAAGGCGAGCGAGGATTTGCCCGAACCCGACAGGCCGGTGAACACGACCAGGCTGTCGCGCGGAATGGCGACGTCGATGTTTTTCAGATTGTGCTCGCGCGCGCCGCGAATGGTGATCTGGCGGGCATCGCGGGCGATTTTGTTGTTGCGGTCGGCCATAGAGGTCCTGAGACACCGAGTCGTTATTTTGAGCAGTAGGGCAAAGTTCCACCGCCAGCCCGCCAAAAAGCAGGGCTGTTCGGGTTGCTCCCGACGGACGTAGTAAGAACGAAAAGTCTTTACTAGCCCGAGCACCGTTTCAGGTGCGGAATCGCAGTTGAAAACCGGTGCAAAAGGTATTAGAACATAACAGGAACGGAACCACAAGGGACCGTTTTCGAGATGCGTCACCGACGCGAAAAGCCCCTGTGGATTAGGGGCAAACGGCTTGCCGCCCTCTATGGAGCGCCTGGGGCGACGCCTAGGGTGAGTTTGTTTCATCAAGGGCCACGCGCGGCACGCGGCCCTCAATCGGCGGGCGTTTCGCGGCTTCAGGTGAAGCCGCACGTTATCCGCGCGGAGAACACCAGGAGAGTTCGATGGCAGGCAGCGTCAACAAGGTCATTCTCGTCGGCAATCTGGGCGCCGACCCCGAAGTCCGCCGCACCCAGGACGGCCGTCCGATCGTCAATCTGCGGGTGGCGACCTCGGAGACCTGGCGCGACAAGAACACCGGCGAGCGGCGCGAGAAGACCGAATGGCATCGCGTTGTCATCTTCAGCGAGGGTCTCGCCAAGATCGCCGAGCAGTACCTCAAGAAAGGCTCGAAGGTTTATCTCGAAGGCGCGCTGCAGACGCGCAAATGGCAGGACAAAGACGGCCAGGACCGCTACTCGACCGAGGTCGTGCTGCAGGGTTTCAACTCTGCGCTGACGATGCTCGACCGTGCCGGCGGCGGAGCAGGGGCCGACAATGGCGACTTCGGTTCGGCCGGGCCGACCGCCGGGTCACGCGAGCGCAGGCCGGCGATGGCCGGCGCCGGCGGCAAGCGCGACGACATGGACGACGAGATACCGTTCTAGTCCGCCAATATCTCCGGATTCCGCTCACCCCTGCGAAAGCGGGGGTCCTGGGCGCAGTCGTCGGCTCTGAAATTTCTGCTTCTGGATTCGCTCCATAGGCGTGCGAAAGCACGCCGTCCTTCGGACGGCTATGCGCGGGAATGAGCGGAAGAGCGTCACTTTTCCTTTACCAGCATCGAAATCGCCAGCGAGCAGAAGCCGCCGAAGGCGATCAACGCATTGAGCGCGTGCGACACCTCCCACTGCCAGCGCAGCTGCTGCCAGTCGGCCGGAACCTCGGTCCAGTTGTTGGTCGCCTGGTTGGCCGGAAACGTGAAGGCGAAAAATATGACTAGGTTCGCGACCAAGCAGCCGAGGCAGATCGCAACGAAAACGAAAGCGCGCTGGCCGCGCAGCGCCCAGGCGAGCGCGAGATTGGCGAATAGCGCGCCGAACAACACGATGCCGAACAGCGCCCAGCCGCGATAGATGTTCTGCACGATGAAATAATTGCTTTCGGTGAGGAGGATCTTGTTCGGCAGCACGAACAAATGTGCGCCCAGTGGCACAAGCGCCAGCGCGGTCAGCACGATCGCCAGAAATTTGACGGTGCGCACGCGGTCACAGTTCCAGGCTGGACGCGCCCCTCAACTGCAAATCTACCACAGTCCGGAATGGTTCCCCACCCCGGCCTGGCGGCTCAGGCCAGCGCGGCACGCACTCCATCGACGACATATTGCACGGCAAGCGCCGCTAGCAGCACGCCAAGCAGACGCGACAACACAATATTACCTGTCACGCCGAGCAGCCGCTCGACATGCGTGCAGAGCAAAAAGACCGTCGCGCAAAGCGCAGCCACGAAGGCGATGACGCCGAGCAGGATGGCCAGCCGCATCGGGTCGCCCTCGCTGCGGCTCGCCAGCAGCACGGTGGCGGTGATTGCGCCGGGGCCCGCCATCAGCGGAATGGCGAGCGGGAAGGCGGCGACGTTGCGAACGTGTTCCTCGATGGCATCCTCGGCCTGGCGCGATTGCCGCTCGAGGCGCACGCCGAATACCATTTCGGAGGCGATCGAGAACAACAGTAGACCGCCAGCAATACGGAATGCCGGCATGCCGATCGAGAGCGTGCGCAACAGCCAATCGCCGACAAACGCGCTACCGGCGAGGATGACCGCGGCAATCACCGCCGCGCGCAGCGCCACGTTGCGCCGCGCGCGCCTCGGCAGGCCATGGGTCACGGCGAGGTAGGACGGCACCAGGCCTATCGGGTCGACCACGACCAGCAAAGTCACGAGCGCGGAAATGAGAAATTCGAGCGGCATCGGCAGGGATCAAACTACCTCTTTTTTCGTTGCTTTAGCGGGCCGAAAATGGCCGTTTTTGGAACTCGCGGCGGCCCCTAACATATTGAATTAAATAGAGATATTCGCCGGTAAAGATATTCGTTTCAGGTGGCGTCGCCACCCTGAATCAGATAGAGAAATCACAACAAAATTTCCACGCAGGAACGTCGTTTTGGCCGACACCGAACCTCCCAAATCGGGGGATCCAACCCCCTCCGATGTGCGCCCCGTTTCCATCACCGAGGAGATGAAGCGCAGCTATCTCGATTACGCGATGAGCGTGATCGTGTCGCGGGCGCTGCCCGATGCGCGCGATGGCCTCAAGCCCGTGCACCGGCGCATTCTCCACTCAATGAACGAAAACGGGCACACGCCCGACAAGAAATACGTCAAATCGGCGCGCGTGGTCGGCGACGTGATGGGCAAATATCACCCGCACGGCGACCAGGCGATCTACGACGCGCTGGTGCGCATGGCGCAGGATTTCTCCATGCGCCTGATGCTGATCGACGGGCAGGGCAATTTCGGCTCGGTCGACGGCGATCCACCGGCGGCGATGCGCTACACCGAGTGCCGCCTGGGCCGGCCCGCTATGGCGCTGCTCGACGACATCGACAAGGACACTGTCGACTTCCAGGACAACTACGACGGCAGCGAGAAAGAACCGGTGGTGCTGCCGGCGCGCTTTCCGAACCTGCTGGTGAACGGTGCCGGCGGCATCGCGGTCGGCATGGCGACGAATATTCCGCCGCACAATCTCGGCGAGGTGATCGACGCGGCAATTGCGCTCATCGACAACCCTGCGCTTACCATCGACGACCTGATCAAGATCGTTCCGGGCCCTGACTTTCCGACCGGCGGAATCATCCTGGGTCGTGATGGCATCCGCTCGGCGTACAAAGAGGGCCGGGGTTCGATCGTGATGCGCGGCAAGGTCGAGACCGAGACCATCCGCAAGGAGCGCGAAGCTTTCATCATCACGGAGATTCCGTACCAGGTGAACAAGGCGGCGATGGTCGAACGCATCGCCGAGCTCGTGCGCGAGAAGAAGATCGACGGTGTCGCCGACCTGCGCGACGAGAGCGACCGCCAGGGCTACCGCGTGGTGGTCGAGCTCAAGCGCGAGGCGGTGCCGGATGTTGTGCTCAACCAGCTCTACCGGTTCACGCCGCTGCAGTCCTCGTTCGGCTGCAACATGGTGGCACTCGACGGCGGCCGCCCCCTGGTGATGACGTTGAAAGACCTGCTCACGGCTTTCATCTCGTTCCGTGAGGAGGTCGTCTCCCGCCGCAGCAAATACCTGCTCGGCAAAGCGCGCGACCGCGCCCACGTGCTGGTCGGCCTCGCCATTGCGGTGGCCAATATTGACGAGTTCATCAAGCTCATCCGGGCCTCCAAAAATCCGGAAGAGGCGCGCGACGCGTTGATGAAGCGCGACTGGCCGGCCAAGGATGTGGCGGCGATGGTGACGCTGATCGACGATCCCCGTCACAAAGTCTCCGCCAAGAATACGACCAAACTGTCCGCAGAGCAGGCTCGCGCCATCCTCGACCTGCGCCTGCAGCGCCTGACCGCGCTCGGACGCGACGAGATCAAGCAGGAGCTCGACAAGCTCAAGACTGAGATCGCCGACTATCTCGACATCCTGCGCTCGCGCGCGCGTATCCAGAAGATCATCAAGGACGAGCTGGCGTCGGTGAAGAAGGAATTCGCCACGCCGAGGCGCACGGTAATCGCTGAAGCGACCGGCCACGTGGACGAGGAAGACCTGATCACGCGCGAGGAAATGGTCGTCACCGTCTCGCACCAGGGTTACATCAAGCGTGTGCCGCTCTCGACCTATCGCGCGCAGCGGCGCGGCGGCAAGGGCCGCGGCGGCATGCAGGTGCGCGAGGAGGATTTCGTATCGCGGCTGTTCGTCGCCCCGACGCACGCGCCGGTTCTTTATTTCTCATCGCGCGGCAAGGTCTACAAGGAGAAGGTCTGGCGGCTGCCGATCGCGGCGCCGCAAGCGCGCGGAAAGGCGCTGATCAACATCCTGCCGCTGCAGCAGGGCGAAACCATCACTACGATCATGCCTCTGCCGGAGGACGAGGCAGATTGGGCCGCGCTCGACGTGATGTTCGCGACCACCAGCGGAACCATCCGCCGCAACAAGCTGTCGGATTTTGCCGACGTGCGGCCGTCCGGCATCATCGCCATGAAGCTGGAAGAAGGCGAGGCAATCGTCGATGTGCAGATCTGCACAGAAAAGGACGACGTGCTGCTCACCGCCAATGGCGGCCAGTGCATCCGCTTCGCGGTGCCGGAGGTGCGCGTATTCACGGGCCGTACCTCGCGCGGCGTGCGCGGCATTACGCTGGCCGAGAAGGACCACGTCATCGCGATGTCGATCCTGCGTCACGTTGACGTGTCGGCTGAAGAGCGTGCCGCCTACCACAAGCGCGCCAGCGCAATCCGGCGCGGCACTGGCGACGAGCCGGAGCCTGCGGAGGCGGAGGAGGGCGTAAAGAACATCGAGCTCGGCGAGAAGCGTTATGTCGAGCTGTCGGCCGCCGAGCAGTTCGTGCTCACGGTGTCGGAGCGCGGATTCGGAAAGCGCTCGTCGTCCTACGAGTACCGCACGACCGGCCGCGGCGGCAAAGGCATCGTGGCGATGACGCTGACCAAGAAAACCGGCAAGATCGTCGGCTCCTTCCCGGTGGAAGAGGCCGACCAGGTGATGCTGGTCACTGACGGCGGTAAGCTGATCCGCACGCCTGTCTCCGGCATCCGCATCGCCGGCCGCTCGACGCAGGGCGTAATCGTGCTTAACACCGCCGAGGACGAGAAGGTCGTGTCGCTCGAGCGCCTGAGCGAAGAAAACGGTGACGACGAACAGTAGACTAGCGCCCCGCAGGAAACGCTGCGTCCAGAGTTTGTAAATCCTGCGGCGTCAGCTTGAGCGTGAGGGCAACCGCGTTCTCTTTGACGTGGGCCGCCGAGCCGGACTCGGGGATCGCAATGACATCGCCGTCGCGGATTGCCCAAGCCAGGGCAACGGCGGCTGCGGTGCACCCGTGCTCATTGCCAATTTTTGCAAGCGCCGGATCGCGCAGCAACTTGGCGCCTTCGCCGCCAAGCGGCGAATAGGCCATGACCGGCATGCCATGGCGCCGGCACCATGGCAGGACGCCCCGCTCAATGTCCCTGTCGCCGAGACTGTAGGAAACCTGATTGGTCGCGCAGCGATCGCCACGCCTTACACGGAAGAGATCTTCCATTTCGCGTACGCCGAAATTGGATACGCCCCACGAGCGGATCTTTTTCTTCGCAACAAGGTCCTCAAACCCGGCGACAACATGGGAAATGCCAACGCCCTTTTGCGGCCAGTGTAAAAGGTAAAGGTCGAGATAGTCCGTGCCGAGACGTTTGAGGCTCGCCTCGCATGCGCGCGCGATACCATCACCGGCTACATTTGTCGGCCACACCTTCGACACCAGGAAGACCTTTTCGCGCTGACCAGAAATCGTTCGGCCAATGAGTTCTTCCGAGCCGTACACTTCCGCCGTATCGATCAAGTTCATTCCGAGCGAGATGCCCGTGAGCAAAGCCTCTTGCACCGCGGCCTCAGGACGCCTTTTGGCCAAGCGGGCGGAGCCCTGGCCCAGGGCTGGTACGATCCTGCCATCGCGGAATTTGACGGTCCGTGCTGAGGCGGGCGCTTGCGCTGATGCTTTTAGGGGCATCGTCAGCATCACGGAACCGCAGAGGAGCGACGCCGCACCCAGCCCGGTAAATTCGCGCCGGTTCAAGGGTCGATTGTTCTTATGGATCCTCATACTTTTCCAGATAACTCAGGGACATTCGGGTAGTAAATTAACGATCGCTTGAAGTCCTGCAGGCCACCGGAGCTGCCATGAATTACCACCTCTTCTCGGCTTTTCTGCTGATCACATTCGTCCTGGTGATCGTGCCGGGACCGATCGTCACCTTAGTGATCGCGACCGCGGCCACGCGCGGCATCCGTGCCGCGCTGGTCACGGTGATCGGCACCACGGTCGGCAATGCCGCGCTGCTCCTCGGCATCGCGCTCGGCCTGAACTGGATCCTGAAGACATCGGCTGAAGTGTTTGAAGTGCTGCGCTGGGCCGGCGCGGCCTATTTGGTCTGGCTCGGCATCCAGAGCTGGCGGACCGCGGGGCGCGACACGGAGGCTGCTCCGCCGCGCCATCGCGTGCACATTTCGCGCGGGTTTCTCGTCGCCATCACCAATCCGAAAACGATCGCGTTCTTCACGGCCTTCCTGCCGCAATTCGTCGATCCATCGCTGCCCGTGGGCTGGCAGCTGTTCGTGATGTGTGCGGTGTCTGTGGTGCTTGCGGGTTTGACCGACGCAGCCTGGGCTGTGGCCGCCGGTTTCGGCCGCGCCTGGTTCATGAAGCCGCGATACAATGTGTTGCTCGGCCGGTTCTCGGGCCTTGTGCTGATTGGCGGCGGCCTGTGGCTGTCGCTGGCGCGGCGCACAAGCTAGCGCACACCAGACACCTGATACCTGCCATTCATTCGATGATCTCGTCGGCGCGGGCGAGCAGTGAAGGCGGCACGGTGATGCCGAGAGCCTTGGCGGTCTTGAGATTAACAATCAGCTCGAATGTGGTCGGCTGCTCGACCGGCAGGTCAGCCGGAACCGCGCCTTTGAGAATTTTGTCGACGTATGTGGCGGCGCGCTTATGCAGATCGAAAAAGCTTGGACCGTAGGTCAGCAGAATTCCAGCGCGAGCCCAACCCCGGTTGAGACCAACGGTCACCAAACGTTTCTTCAACGCGAGCTCTGCGATGGTTGTCGCATACAGTACCAACGTCGCGTCACCGAGAACGGCAAACGCCTGCGTGCCGCTCTTGATGCTGTCGACGGCTTTCGGGATTTCAGCTGCCGATCGCGCGCTCACCAGCTGGAATTCCAACCCGGCGAGGCGTGCCGCATGTTCCGCCTCTCGCAGCTGAAGTCCCTGATATGTGGCATTAGCCGGGTTCCAGAGCAGGGCGGCATGGGAAAGGTCCGGGACAACAGCCTTGAGCAGCTCAACCTGCTTACCGACAATATCGATCGACAGGCTGGACGTGCCGGTGACATTGCCGCCTGGACGGGCGAGCGAGGCGACGAGTCCCGCCGCAACGGGGTCACCAACTGCCATCATGACGATGGGGATTGTGGCCGTGGCTTTTTTGGCCTGCAACGTAGCCTCAGTCACTGATGTGACCAGAACGTTGACATTCAGATGCGCGAGTTCGGCCGCGAGCTTCGGGAGTTGATCGAGCTTTCCATCGGCCCACCGGGATTCAATTCGGATATTGCGGCCATCGATATAGCCAAGCTCCCGGAGCCCAGCGAAAAAGCCTTCGACGTAGTCCGCCGAATTGCTCGAGGGACTTAGAAAACCGATCACCGGCACTACGCGCTCTTGCGAGCGCGTACCAAAGGACCACAGGGTGGCCCCGCCGAGAACGCCAAGAAACTGCCGCCGCCGCATGCCCGCTCCCTACCGTCCGCCCGCCTTCTCGAGAATCGCGACCATCTCCTTGAAACCGCGCCGCTTTGCGAGCGTGAGCGGCGTTTCGCCCGAGCGATCGGCGAGGTTGACGTTGGCACCGGCATCGACAAGGGCCTTAAGAGTCGCGACATGGCGTTTGCCGCCGTCACCGAGCACGATCGATTCGATCACCGCGGTCCAGCCGAGATTATTGACGTGGTCGAGCGGCGCCTTCGCGGCTATCAATGTGCGCACGACCTCATCGTGTCCGAGATGGGCGGCGGCAATAAGTGCCGTACCGTAGTAGGGGCTGGTGATATTGCCCGGCTTGCAACCGCCTTCGAGCGCGACCTTCAGCATCGGCAGGTCGTCGGCGACAGCGGCGATGGTGACGATGTCGTATTTCTGCGCCTCGAGCGCATTGGCGTCGGCGCCGAACCGGATCAAGGCGCCAGCGGCTTTCGGCTTCTGCATAAAAGCCGCCACATGCAGCGGGGTGCGGGCGCGGTTGTCGCGCGCGTCGACTGGTGCGCCCGATTTTACGAGCTTTTCAATTTCGGCGACGTCGCCTTTCGCCGCCGCGGCGTGCAAGCCGCGATAGGCCTGCAGCTCGGCTGCGCTCGGTGGCGTTTGCGCCGAAGCCGGTACAGCGAACACGAGGAAGGCGAACAGGCAGCCAACAAAACGAAAGCAAATCATTCGATTAATCCGCCTTCAAATTCAGCGTGGCGACGATCGGCTTCCACTTTTCCGTCTCGCGCTGGATGTGCTGGGTCAGATCCTCCGGTTTGCCGCCGCGCGGCTGCGCGCCGAGCTTGGACAGCGCGGTCCTCATTGCGTCGCCTTGGAGCGCGGCATTGGTGGCAGCATTGAGCTTGGCGATGATGGCGGGCGGCGTGTCGCGCGGTGCCATCAGCGCGGTCCAAGCGCCGCTCGTCACGGATGGAAACCCGAGCTCCGGCATCGTTGGAACCTCTGGCAATTCCGGTGCGCGCTTCGGGCCGACGATTGCAAGCGCACGCAGCTTGCCGTCCTGAATAAGCTGAAGTGACGTGCTGACCGTGTCGAATATCATCTGCACTTCGCCGGCGACTGCGGCCGTCAGTGCGGGCCCGCCGCCTTTATATGGCACGTGCACGATATTGGTGCCGCTCACCAACTTGAACAACTCTGAATTAAGATGCGGCAGCGTGCCGATGCCGCCCGTCGAATAGTTAAGCTTGCCGGGATTGGCCTTGGCATAGGCGATGAGCTCGGCGACCGACTTGAACGGCGTCTGCGCGTTTACCACCAGCACCTGCGGCGTCTCCGCAACAAGCGCAATCGATGCAAAGCTCGATGCATCGTAGCCGGCGTTCTTATGGATCATCGGGCTCATGATCAGGCCGCTCGCCGCTGACACCATCAGCGTATAACCGTCGGGATCGGCGGAAGCCGCCGCGCGCGAGCCGATGGTGTTGCCTGCGCCCGGCTTGTTCTCGATGAAGACGTTCTGCCCGAGCACCGGCGGCAACGCGTTGGCGAGTACGCGTGCCATTACGTCAACCGGACCACCGGCGGGCGTTGGCACGATGATGCGGATCGGCCGGGTCGGGTAATCCTGGGCGCAGGCGGAAGCCGCCCACAACAGCAGGGCAGTGGCAAGAGCGGCGCGGCGCATGTGTGCTCTCCCTCGGGCGGCTTACCCGGAAGCGAGCCTAGCGCCGCAGTGACGGATAGGTAAGGCGTTTCAGCCGGCGCGGTCGATGGGGATTATCCGCACCTTCGGATTGCCGAACTCGGTGCCGACGCAGCTGGAATAGGGCCAGGGCGCTGCTTGCAAGTCTGGATTGCTTCGATGGCGGGCCTGGGCAATGGGCTGGCGACGACGTCGGTGGTCGACGCGGACAATAGCGTGATCACCGCGGCGATGGTCGCAGCAGCCACAATGGCGGCGAGCGAGTTCAACATGACAGTCCCCTGGCTGCTTCCTAGTGATTGGTCGCGGCTGCCGGGGAAAAGGTTCGAGGGACAAACGCGGCGGCCTTGCGAGGCTGCGGAGGGCGGGTTAGACCCCATTTCATGCCGAGAATCGCCCTTTATGCGGGGTCATTCGACCCGGTCACCAACGGCCATCTCGATGTGGTGCGGCATGCCGTCCGGCTCGCGGACCGGCTGGTGATCGCCATCGGCGTGCATCCAGGCAAGACCCCTTTGTTTTCAGCCGAGGAGCGCACGGCCATGCTGCACGAGAATTGCGCGCCGTTTGCGCGCGAGGCCAAGTGCGAACTCTCCTGCATTACCTTCTCGGATCTCGTGGTGGATACGGCGCGCAAAGCCGGCGCGACCATGCTTATCCGCGGCCTGCGCGACGGGACTGATCTCGATTATGAAATGCAGATGGCGGGCATGAACGGAGCGATGGCGCCGGACCTTGTCACGGTTTTCCTGCCGGCTTCGCCGGCGGTGCGCCCGATCACCGCCACATTGGTCCGGCAGATCGCCGGCATGGGCGGCGATGTTTCGGCTTTCGTGCCGGCACCCGTTGTCACGCGCCTGAAAAAGAAATTCGCGCGCTGATTTCGGCGCGCCACCGTAACGAGGAGTGCAATGATCACCTGCCGGTCCAAGCTGATCTCTCTCACTTTCACGTTGGCATTGGTTGCCGCGCCCGCATTCTCGCAATCGATGTTGGAAAATCCGGCCGGCCTCCGCGAGCAAGCGCCTGCGACCTACAAGGCGCGCTTCGACACCACCAAGGGCGTGTTCGTTGTAGAGGTGACGCGCGCCTGGGCGCCAAGGGGTGCCGACCGGTTCTACAATCTCGTGAAGAACGGGTTTTACGACGATACGCGCTTCTTCCGCGTGATCTCCGGCTTCATGGTGCAGTTCGGCATCAATGGCGATCCGAATATCATGGCGCGCTGGCGCACGGCGCAGATTTCCGACGATCCCGTCTCCCAAAGCAACACGCGCGGTATGGTTACCTTCGCGATGGCCGGGCCGAACACACGCACCAGCCAAGTCTTCATCAACTTCGGCGACAATTCGCGGCTTGACCAGTCGGGCTTTGCGCCGTTTGGGCGGGTGGTGTCTGGCATGAACGTCGTCGAGGCGATTAATGCCGAATATGGCGAAGGCGCGCCGAACGGCCGCGGCCCGAACCAGAGCCGCATTCAGAGCGAAGGCAACGCCTATCTGTCGAAAGATTTTCCGCGCATGGACTACATCAAAAAGGCAACCATCGAGCGCTGACCGAGTTTGTCGGTTGTGTTTGTATCGTAAGAGGGAGTGTTATGGCGAAGCCAGAAGATACGCTGACGCTGGAGACCACCAAAGGTAAAGTCGTGATCGAGATGCGTCCCGATCTTGCGCCGGGACACGTCGCCCGCATCAAGGAACTGGTGAAGGACGGCTTCTACGACGGAATCGTCTTTCATCGCGTGATCGACGGCTTCATGGCACAGACTGGCTGTCCGCATGGCACGGGCACTGGCGGTTCGGGCAAGAAACTCAAGGCCGAGTTCAACAAGGAGCCGCATGTTCGCGGCACTGTCTCGATGGCGCGCGCGAGCAACCCTGACTCGGGCGACAGCCAGTTTTTCATCTGCTTTGACGATGCCCGCTTCCTCGACAACCAGTATACGGTGTGGGGCAAGGTGATCGAAGGTATGGAGAACATTGACAAAATCAAGCGCGGCGAGCCGGTCGAAAACCCCGACAAGATCGTCAAAGCTACGATGGGGGCGTAAGGCCTTTCCTTGCCCTTTCCCCATGTGGGACAGGGTAGACCATGCGCACGGACCTCTTTGATTTCGAGCTGCCGGTCGACCGCATCGCCCTGCGGCCGGCGAGCCCTCGGGATTCTGCGCGGTTGCTCGTGGTGAAGCCGAGCGAAACACCGAATCTCGATGACCGTGGGATTTCCGATCTGCCGGGGCTGCTGCGCGCGGGCGACTGCCTGGTGGTCAACGACACCAAGGTGATAGCGGCGCGCCTGCATGGCCGGCGCATCGGGCGGGGCGCCTCGGAACCTGCGATCGAGGCGACCCTGCACAGGCGGATCGACGGCTCGCATTGGCGAGCTTTCGTGAAACCGGCCAAAAAGCTCGACATCGGTGACGTCCTGCGGTTCGGGACCGAGGGAAAAGTCTGCTTCCTCGGTGAACTTGATGCGCAAGTTTCACAGAAAGATGAAGGAGGAGAGATAACCCTTTCCTTTTCCTTTCACGGCCCCGCTCTCGACCAAGCAATTGCCGAGCGCGGTGAGATGCCTTTGCCGCCCTATATCGCGTCCCGGCGCGAGCCGGACGAAAGGGACCGAACCGACTACCAGACGCTCTTCGCAAATGATGAAGGTTCGGTGGCGGCGCCGACGGCTGGCCTGCATTTCACCGAAAAGCTGCTGGCGCGGCTAAAGGAGCGCGACATCGGCCTCCAGAAAGTCACCCTGCACGTGGGCGCCGGTACGTTCCTGCCGGTGAAGGCCGATGACACCGTCGGCCACATAATGCATGCCGAGTTCGGTACCGTTTCAGCCGCGACGGCCGACGCCCTCAACGCCGTGCGCGCCAAAGGCGGGCGGTTCGTTGCCGTCGGCTCCACCGCCTTGCGGCTTCTGGAAAGCGCGGCGGACGGGGACGGGCGCCTGAGGGCTTTTTCCGGTGAGACCTCGATCTTTATCACGCCGGGTTACAAATTCCGCGCCGTCGACTTAATGCTGACCAATTTCCATCTGCCGCGCTCGACCCTGTTCATGCTGGTTTCGGCCTTCAGCGGCCTCGACACCATGAAGCGCGCCTATGCCCACGCCATTGCGGCCGGCTACCGGTTCTATTCGTACGGCGACGCGTGTCTACTTTATCCTGCAGAGCGATGAGCAAGCCGTTCTCCTACCGCCTGATCAAGACCGACGGCGCGGCGCGCCGCGGCGAATTCGTGACGCCGCACGGCAAGGTGCAGACACCGGTCTTCATGCCGGTCGGGACGCAGGCGACGGTGAAGGGGCTAATGCCGGACGACGTGCAGGCGACCGGCGCCGAAATCGTCCTCGGCAATACCTACCACTTGATGCTGCGTCCTGGTGCCGAAGAAATCGCGGCGCTTGGCGGCTTGCACAAGTTTATGAACTGGCCGCTGCCGATCTTGACCGACTCCGGCGGGTTCCAGGTGATGTCGCTGTCTGATCTGCGCAAGCTCAGCGAGAAGGGTGTGACCTTTCGCTCGCATCTCGACGGCGCGATGGTCGATCTTTCGCCGGAGCGCGCGGTCGAGATTCAGGCGCTGCTAGACGCAGATATTTCAATGCAGCTCGACGAGTGCCTGAAGCTGCCGGCGTCGTCCGAGGAAATCGCGCGCGCGATGCAATTGTCATTGCGTTGGGCCGAACGATCGAAGCGCACGTTCGAGGGACGTGCAAAGAAAGGCTACGCGCTGTTCGGGATCGTGCAGGGCGGCGACGATCTCACATTGCGCGCCGAGAGCGCCCGCGCGCTCACAGGGATGGATTTCCAGGGCTATGCGATCGGCGGGCTCGCGGTTGGTGAGCCGCAGGAGGTGATGCTAAGGATCGTTGCCGAAACGACGCCAGCTTTGCCGGTAGACCGCCCGCGCTATCTCATGGGCGTTGGAACGCCGCACGATCTCATCGAGGCGGTCAAGCGTGGCATCGACATGTTCGACTGCGTGCTGCCGACTCGTAACGGCCGCCACGGCATGGCGTTCACGCGTTTCGGTCCCATCAATCTTGCCAATGCGCGGCACGCAAGCGACCCGCGACCGCTCGACGAGCAGAGCGCACATCCGGCGGCGCGTACTTACTCGCGCGCCTACCTGCATCACCTGACCAAGGCCAACGAGATCCTCGGAGCGGTGCTGCTCTCGACCATCAATCTGGCTTACTACCAGACGCTGATGGGTGGGATGCGTGACGCCATTGCTGCCCGGCGCTTCGCCGAGTTTCAGGCTGCGACCGAGGCGCAGTGGGTGCAGGGCGATTTGCCTGCGCTCTGAGGGTTGTCTCGCAGGTTGCGCTTCGCTAAAGGCAGCCCATGAACGTCCATACTTTCCTCTCACATCGTCGCAAGCCGCGGTTCAAGCTGCCACCGGGCGCGTGCGACGCCCATTGCCACGTATTTGGGCCCGCCCTGAAATTCCCCTATGCGCCGAACCGGCGCTACACGCCGGAGGATACGCCAAAGGAGATGCTGGCGGCGCTGCATGCGCATCTCGGAATCGAACGCGCGGTCATCGTGCAGGCAAGCTGCCACGGCACCGACAATGCGGCGATGCTCGACTGCATCGCGTCGGAGCCCAAACGATATCGCGGCGTCGCGATCGTCAACGACAATTTCACCGACAAGGATTTCGACAAACTCGACGCCGGCGGCGTGCGCGGCGTCCGGTTCAACTTTGTAAAGCATCTCGGTGGTGCACCAGACATGGCTGTGTTCAACCGGGTTGTCGACCGCATCAAGGGGCGCGGCTGGCACTTGGTTCTTCACATCGACGCGCCTGACATTATTTCGCTGTCTGAGATGATGAGAAAACTGCCTCTGCGGTTCATCGTCGATCACATGGGCCGCGTGTCTTCGGCCGCCGGTGTCGATCAGCCGCCGTTGCGTGCGCTGATCGAGCTTGCGCGCCTTGAAAACTGCTGGATCAAGGTCTGCGGGTCGGAGCGGATATCGATGCCGCCTTATGCCGCGGCTGTGCCCATTGCACTTGCGCTGGTCGAGGCTGCGCCCGATCGTGTGCTGTGGGGCACTGATTTTCCACATCCGAATGCGACGCACGAGGCCGACGAGGCCGATCTGGTCGATCTGGTACCGCAATTCGCGCCCGATGCGCTGGCACAAAAACGTCTGCTAGTGGACAATCCGGCACGGCTTTATGGTTTCAGATCATAAGAACAAAGACTTTGGAGGAGATGCACATGAACACAGGGATATTCCGCGCGACTCGCCGTTGCGCGGTGCTAGCTGCGGCAGTGCTGATGCTCGCGCCGATGAGCGGCGCAAAAGCTGCCTGGCCGGAAAAGCCGATCAAGATCGTTTTGCCGTTCGGCGCCGGCGGCGTCGCCGACGTAACCGCACGCATCATGGCCGACAAACTCAGTCAGAAGTTCGGCCAGCGGGTCGTGATCGAGAACATGCCGGGCCCCGGTGGCATCAACGCCGCGCGCGCCGTCATCACTGCGCCGCCTGACGGCTACACGATGGCGCTGGTGACGAACGGCACCGCGATCAGCGTCGCGGCCTTCAAGAGTCTGCCCTTCGATCCGGTAAAGGACTTCGAGCCGGTGTCGATGGTCGGCACCTTCGATCTCGTTTTCGTGGTCAACAGCGAGTCCGAGTATAAGACGCTTGCTGACTTCATCAAGGCGGCGAAGGCGCAGCCTGGCAAGCTGAATATCGGCACTATCGCAGTCGGCGGCACGCAAAATCTTGGAGCCGAGCTGTTCAAATCGATGGCGGGTCTCAACGTGCAGATCGTTCCTTACAAGAATTCACCCGACATCGTGGTGGCGCTCTTACGAAACGACGTCCAGATGCAGGTCGACTTCCCGCCGGCCGTGCAGGGGCAGGTCAATGACGGCAAGATCCGTACGCTTGCCACATCCAGCCCGCAGCCGTCACCGTTGCCGACGCTTAAAGGCGTACCGACGGTCGATCAGGCCGGCGTGAAGGGCTTCGAGGTGATTTCGTGGAACGCCGTCGGTGCACCGAAAGGGACGCCGAAGGAGGTTATCGCCACGATGAACAAGGCGATGCACGAGGTGCTTGCCATGCCCGACGTCAAGGAGCAATTCGCCAAGGTTGGCGTCGTTGCGAATGCCAGCTCACCCGACGAGATGATGGCCAGGCTCACCGGCGACATAAAAAAATGGAACGATGTGATCGACAGGGCGGGCATTGAGCGGAAATAGATTTTTCACGTTCCGCAACCGCGAGGAATGATGGGTAAGAAGAAACCTTCTGTCGCGATCGTCGGCGCCGGGATGGGCGGTCTGGCGGTCGCGGCGACGCTCCGGCAGGTCGGCATCGACGTCCTGGTCTACGAACAGGCGGCACGCTTTGCGCACATCGGCGCCGGCATCCAGATGATGCCGAATTCGATGAAGGTCCTGCGCGGCATTGGTGTCGAGGAGCGGCTGCGCGCAACGTCGTTTGCGCCCTATTCGCATCTTAACCGACTCGCGGGCACCGGAGAGGTGACGCGTGAATTGCCGATGCCGGAGAGTTTGTATGACGCGCCATATCTGTGCATGCACCGTGCCGATCTTCACGGTGCGCTCGCATCAGTGGTGCCGTCCGAGATCATTCATCTCAACAAGAAACTTGTCGGGCTCGATCAGGCCGTTGGGCGTGTCACGCTGCGCTTCGAGGACGGCGGCACGGCGAGCGCCGATGCGGTCGTGGGCGCCGATGGCGTGCATTCGGTTGTGCGCGACATCGTGGTCGGGCCGGACGCCCCGATCCACAAGGGCCGAATCGCCTATCGTGCCGTTTTTCCGTCGAAGCTGATGGACGGCTTCGACATCGGGCCCTCGCGCACGAAATGGTGGGGCACCGACCGCCACATCGTCATCTACTACACCAACAAGGCGAAGGGCGAAGTCTACTTCGTCACAAGCGTGCCGGAGCCTGCCGAGTGGTTGACGCGTGAATCGTGGTCGGCGAAAGGCGACGTCAAGGAACTGCGTGCGGCCTACGGGGACTTCCACCAGGACGTTCGCACCGTGCTCAATGCGTGCCCAGACTGCCACAAGTGGGCGATCCTCGAACGTGAGCCGCTGCCGCGCTGGAGCGACGGACGGGTCGTGCTATTAGGTGACTCCGCACATCCGATGACGCCTTACATGGCGCAGGGCGCCGCGACCTCGATCGAGGATGCCGCCATTCTGGCGCGCTGCCTCGATGCGGTGAACGGTGAAGATATTGAAGGCGCGTTCAAGCGCTACGAGGCGCATCGCAAGCCGCGCACGTCGGTTATCCAAGCGATATCGAGCGCCAATACCTGGATGCGCGAGGGCGATGGGGATACTAGCTGGCTCTACGGATACGACGCCTGGAATGCCAATCTCGATCGGCCGGCGTCCAACCCGCAGATGAAGGCGGCCTGATTAAGGTCCGCCATAGAGCCAGGCGATACCTTCGTAGCTTTCTTCCGGCGTGCGCGGTGATAGCGTCATCTCGCGCAGTTCGGCGACCACTCCACGCGCGTGATAAACCTCGCCATAGACGCGGGCCATGATCTGCGTGCGGCCGGTGCGCAAATAGCGTTCCTGCTGGTAGGCCTGGAAAGCGGCAGCGGGATCGTCGGGTGAAGCCGTGACTTTGTCGGCGAGAACGATCGCGTCCTCGGTCGCCATGCAGGCGCCCTGCGCGAGGTATTGCAGCATTGGGTGAGCTGCATCGCCAAGCAAAGTGATGCGCCCCTTCGACCAGTCCTTCACCGGCTCGCGGTCACAGAGGACCCACATGCGCCAGGTCTCGATCCGCTCAAGCATACGCAGCACCTGTGGCACCTGCATCTTGAAGTGTTGCCACATCACGTCCTTGCTGCCTTCGGCATTCCATCCCTCCTCATAGTGGTCGGAATGGAAGACCGCGACGAGGTTGTAGAGCTCGCCGCGGCGCAGCGGGTAGTGCACAAAATGCGTGCGCGGGCCGGCCCAGAGCACGACATCGGGCCGCCACAGATCCTTCGGCACGTCCTCGCGCTTGAGCACGGCGCGATAGGCGATGTGCCCGGATACGCGCGGTTTGCCGTCGCCGACGATCTGCTCGCGGATTTTCGACCACATTCCGTCGCAGCCGATCAGCGCGCGGCCCTCGACGGTCTCGCCGTCGTTGAGCGTGACACTGACGCTGTCGTCATGATCCTGATAGGCGTCGACGCGCCGGCTCGTTTCCAGCGTGATCAGATTGCTGCTCTGGCATGCCTTGAGAAAGGCGCCGTGGATATCGGCCCGGTGCGTCACCGCGTAAGGTTGGCCGAACCGTTTGGAGAACTCGTCCCCTAGTGGGATGTTAGTGATGAGCTTGCCGGTGAGCGCGTCGCGCATTTCCTGCGCGGGCGGCTGGTGCGCATCGGCCAAAATCGCATGTTTCAGGCCGACCTTTTCGAGCACGCGAAAAATGTTTGGCCCCAGCTGGATGCCAGCGCCCACCTCGCGGAACTCGGGCGACTGCTCAAAAAGGCGAACTGGGAAGCCTTTGTGGGCGAGCGCGTAGGCTGTGATCAGGCCGCCGATGCCGCCGCCGGAAATAAGAAAGGGGGCGGAGCCGTTCGAACGAGCCATGGGGTCACCTCAATCACCAACACAAGAGGGCCGACCATAAAACCTGAACTGGCCCGACGCAAAGCATGCCGGGCATGAAAAACAGACCCGCCTGCGCAGCGCAGGCGGGTCATGGTGGCGGATTGCGCGGGCTACTTCGTGACCTGACCGCGAACTTCCCCGGCCTTGTTGGCGGCGGTGTGAATGTTCACGTACCACTTTCCAGCCATCAAGTCCTCGGCCTGTGTGTCGGTGAGCGTTGCCGAGCCCTCGAAAGTGCCCTTATCGGCGCCGGCAATCGGTACAACAACGGCGCCATTCTTTCCGGATTCGGCGGAATGGAAATGTGCGGCCGTTGCCGGCCCCGACAGGCCGGCGACGCTGCCCTTCCAGGAGAGTTGCTTGCTTGCAGTATCAAAAGTGGCGGTCACCGAGCCGCTGCCTTGGCTGTCGACCGGCGGGACTTCGTTTGAGGATTTAAGCTCGGCCTTCAGGTTGACCGTGGCGGCGAAAGCGGGTGCCGAAAGCAGGACCGCAGCGGTGCAGGCGAGGGCGGCCAAGCCTGAACGCAGAAATGCCGTCGTCATAGAGGCTCCTCCCTAGGGAATGCGGAAAACGCACTACACAGGGGAACACTCTATACCCGGAACTATTCCGGGAAGAAATCTTCAATGAGGCGTGAGCGGAATCGAGGTGCTGGAGAGCTCGCCGCAGGACTCGCATTCCCAATGGTGACGAATCTCTCCGCCCTCGACAAACTCCGACGAGACCGGCGCGACCATTACGTCCCCGCATTCTGGGCACTGCGTGGGAGCCGCGAAATTGCGGATGGCGGCGAGCTTCGCCCGAAGTTCATGAAGCTGCATATCACGGTCTCCTGATTCTCCCTGATCCACGCCCCTTCGTAGAGTCGCATCTTGGCAAGGACGCGACGCTTTGATGAAACTGCGGTGGCCAGATCGATAAAGTTTTACGACAGAAAAAAACACGTCGCGCGGACATCTTGTTGCGCGCGGTGTAACAAGCAGTGAATGCGCTCCGAATAATTGCGGCGATTTTATGCGGACCGTGGTCGATTTGACGCAGTGCAACCAACCCCAGTGAGCTAAACGCGTGCGGGGTTAAGCCAGCGTGCATTAAATTCAAGCATCGCCTGCTCGCGACTCACGGCGTAGCCCTGATTTTGGCTGCTCTCAGGGCGCGTGCTGATCGTCCAGAACCATGGCCGGCCTTCGGGCCCCCGCGGGGTCAACGTGATCCGCCCAACCAGAGCCTTGCCATCGAAGACGTCGTAGTCGTCTGACGACCATTCGCCGTCACGATTTCGCGAGGCACGGACGAGTCTCAGTGATGCTGCCATAAGCGGCGCGGCCATGATGTGTCCGGGCGACCATAGCCAGTATTGCGCTACGGCGCGACCGGGCGCCGCCCCCGGATGGACAAGGAGCACGAGGCCACTATCATCATGCGAACCGCATTTCTACCGGTCGCAAAATGACTAAATTAATGACTTGTATCGCGCTCGCGGCGACGTCTGGATTGTTGATCGCCGGCGCTCGAGCGATGCCGCTTACTCCCATCGGAGCTGGGCAGGCCGCGCTCGCAATTCCGGTTGCCGACGGGTGTGGTTTCAACCGCTACCGAGACGCGCGCGGGATATGCCGCAAGAAATACGTGATCACCCGCCACCAGGGGCGACAGCCCGTCTACACCGGATGTGGCGGCGTCAATTCGCACCGTGTGTGCAATTTGTATGGCCATTGCTGGATGGTGTGCGACTAAATCAAGCCTATTGCAGGCTGGGCCCATCCCGTTTGAGGGCGGGGCCGCGACCGTGCCTTGATTTTGGATGATTCGCGTTCCTAAGTGCCGCCAGCAAGATGGAAAGCGCGGGGTGTCTCCGTTGCAAATTGTCTCCCTCCTGAGCGCGGTGATTGTCTCGGGCTGCGTCCTTTGCGCGGCGCCTGCCGCCAACGCGCAGACGGCGCCCGCGACCACCGCGCAACCTCCATCGGTCTCCGCCCCGACCGCGCTTCCACGCGGCCGCGTTTATTTGTTTCGTGGTGCGTTGGGCCTGATCTTCTCGCGCGGAATGGACAAACTGGCGAAGCGTATCGAAGAGGCCGGTGTGTCAGTGGACGTCAATGAATTCACGGTTTGCTCCCTCGTTGCGGAGCGTGCCATTCGCGAGTACCGCGAGGATCCAGCTCCCGTCACCCTCATCGGACACTCAATGGGCGGATTTTGCTCGCTTCAGTTTGCGGAAAAGCTTCAGGCCGAAAATATTCCGGTCAGTCTGATTGTCACGATCGATCCCGCTCACCTGATGCCGAAACTACCGATGAACGTCGAACGCTACATGAACATCTTCCTGGCGCGCGATGTGCTGGGTGGCGGTGACGTCATGCCTGAGAAAGGCTTTCAGGGACACTATGCAAGCTTCGATCTCTCGAAGCTCAAGGGTGTCCTGCATATCAATATCGAGAAGATGGACATCATCCACGCGCAATTGCTCACCAAGATTCTACAGATCCCGGAGACGCCCACCAAATTCGAGGGCGAGACCGCGCCCATTCGCTACGTTGTCCCTCCCGATGCCACGGTCGAGCTTTGGGATAGCGGCATGCCGGCCCTTGTTCGGGCGGGCGACACGCTGGAGACGCTAGCTGTAAAATATCGCGTGCCGCTCTGGGCGCTCACCCAGATAAATCAGATTCCGGAGAATGGCGCGCTTGTGGCGAACCAGCGAGTTATCGTCCCGCGCCATCTCACCCCGCTTGCTGCGGTCACCGGGCAGTCAACGTCCAAGCGATAATGACAGGGCAGCTAATTGAATGGGGCCGCACTGGTCACTGCTGCCGGTACGGCCCCGTGAATGTGGTGCACCGCGCTAATCGGCACCACAGACAGTCAGATTTGTTGCAAGAGTCGTTCCAGTTTTCTGGAACTGGATCGCCCGATTCACTGCTCAACGGCCGAATTTATCGCGCCTACAGGCGATCCGTTGGCATCCGGAGGAGCTTTGAAAGGCGGCGGGACGCCGATCCGTTGAGACACTGGCAGTGACTTCGATTCAAGCTGGCTGCTGACCAAGACCAAACCGCTAAAAAGAATAATTCCCATGACCAGGAAGTAGGCGAGAAGCGGCATTCGCATTGATTTCTCCAACGAGGCTCGCACTCGCTAGATTTATTTGCCCTTCGGTGCAAGGGAGTCTGGCCATTAATCTTAAGTCCCACCCGGCGAATGCCACGCAATGGGCACCTTTCTCAGCGTTTGCGCGCGGCTGTGGCCGGATGCAGACCAGCCCTTCGCTAGCCGCATACGCTGCGACGGCATCGGCACGCGCAGTAGCCGGCATGCTTTGCTCGGTGCTGAATCGTTTGCCTGCGCCACGTGCCGATCAGGACAAGACCTGCGACGCCTGGTGGTTTTCCGCATGATCAGGTCTCCTGCGATCCGTCTTAAGAAAAAACGCAGCTCTGCGCAGGAATATGCGAAGCGAAATAGCTTGCTACTGAACGGGGCTTGCGATGGATTTGGTACATGGCAACCGCCGACGATCTCCTGATCAGCGCGCAACGGTTTTATCGACTTGCGCGCGTCGCAACGGACGCCGCCACGAAGCTGCAGCTGATCAGATTAGGTGATGACTATTTTCGTCAGGCCAATGAACTAAGGCACGAGGAGAAGCCGATGTTCGGTGAACACTGGCCGCAGGATGAATTCCTGCGGCCGCCGTTGTAGGAGTTGCATGGACTTTATCGAAAGATATTTCGGTCTTTCGCCTAACGGCGGCGACGGTTCGATAGAAGCCATAGCGCTTGTGCTGCTGGTGACCGTAGGCGCATTGATCGGATTACGTTTGCCGATTGGTGGAGACGCCAAGGATGATCGCCGCAATAAGATCGACCGGTCGTCGTCTCCTTGACGTCATTTTGATTGAGCAGTCGTGCTGCTGTGTCTGCCAAGGGCGCGTGTGGTTGTGTGCGTTTGAGCCCCGGCTCGGACGCGGCCCTTTTTCACGCTTCTGGTCGGGACCGCCATCCCAAGATAACGTCGTTACTTGTCCTGGCAGGCTGTCGCTTACGTCCAAGTGTTTGATTTAGAAATCGGATAAATCCAAAGCGGATCGCCGACTTTTCCTCCATTCGCGATCCGGGCCGCGCTCTCTTAGGCGCGGCCCTATTTTTTGACACCCCGGACAATTGTCAGGAAAACGCCGTTATGTGACGTCCATCACTGGCGGCGGGTGTGACTTCTCCTAGTTTAGTGTTGAAGAAATAACGCCGCCGGGTCGGGAATAGGAGCCGACGATGGATACGCATCAGACCGCCGATAACCAAACCTGTGAGCTGGCGCGGCATTCACCCCCGGATGATCCGGCCATGCGATATCTCAACCGGCACGTGGATCTTAGCGAGCTTATGTCTCAGACGCTGAGCCACATGGTGCGGCACGACCGGTCTATTTTCGGCGAATAGTTTCGCTCCTCCGACCTTCAGTCCGCGAGACGTCATTGAAATCCGGTCCGGAAGGGACAGGGGACTTGTTCGAGATTGCCACCCCTGCTGATAAAACATGCTTCGGGTGTTCGGACTGGGCGAGGCGTGCATGGCACTTGCCAGAGCTCGCCACGCTTGTTCTGGAAATAACAGCCGTCGGGGCGGGTACAGCTGGATACCAACAATCCGATCAAGCCAACGACAACAATCTTCCACATAGCCGCCCCCAAAGTATTCCCGCACGACCTTGCAATCAGCCTAGCCCACACGGCAACCCCAAGAAAAGTTGAAATTTTGAAAGCCCATGCAGCGATCGCGTGAGTGGTCTAACTTTTTTACGAAAACACAGCCAACTATTCCACGAGGCCCCTGGCCAATAAGTCGGGCAGACGTCTCTGTGGTAGATCTGAAAGTCGGCAGTTGGTGAGCGCGGATGGGATCGAACCATCGACCTACTGATTAAAAGTCAGTTGCTCTACCACTGAGCTACGCGCCCGTTGCCAGGATTGGGGTCGGTGTAGGGGCGGCGACCTGCCCGGTCAATAGCAAAACCCGCCTATTTCTTGAACTCGCGCCGGCTCGCGCTGGTTTGCTACACTGGACCGACCAGGGAGCAAGCCATGCCGATCGTGAATCGCGTCGCCGACCTTCATGCCGACATTACCGAGTGGCGGCGTGATCTGCATATGCACCCGGAGTTACAGTACGACGTTCATCGCACGGCAGGTAGCGTGGCGGACAAGCTCAAGGCATTCGGCTGTGACGACGTCGTGACCGGCCTCGGGCGCACAGGTGTGGTCGGCGTGATCCGCGGCAAAAAGGGCGGGTCTGGCAAAACCATCGGCCTGCGCGCCGACATGGACGCGCTTCCGATCGAGGAAGCAAACGACCTGCCGTACAAGTCGACCGTTCCTGGCAAAATGCATGCCTGCGGCCATGATGGACATACCGCAATGTTACTCGGCGCCGCCCGGTACCTCGCGGAGACCCGGAATTTCTCCGGTACGGCCGTTGTCATCTTCCAGCCGGCGGAAGAAGGCGGCGGAGGCGGCAAGGCCATGGTCGACGACGGGCTGATGGAGCGCTTCGGCATCGAAGAAGTTTTCGGGATGCACAACTATCCGGGAATGCCCGTCGGTGCATTTGGCATCCGGCCGGGCCCGATGATGGCGGCGGCCGACGCACTGACCATCGATATCGAGGGCGTCGGCGCCCACGCTGCGCGTCCGCATCTCGGCGTCGATACGGTTCTCGTCGGCGCGCAGATCATCAACGCGCTTCAGTCGGTGGTCTCGCGCAATGTCGACCCGCTCAAATCGGCGGTCGTGTCGATCTGCATGTTCCGAGCTGGCAACACCGACAACGTGATTCCCCAGACGGTGCAGCTGCGCGGCACCGCACGCAGTCTCGCCGCCGAGGTCCGCGATCTTCTCGAGAAACGTTTGCCTGTGGTTGTAGAAAGCACGGCCGCTGCCTATGGCGCCAAGGCCAAGCTTACCTACAAGCGCGGCTATCCCGTGCTTGTAAACCACGAGAAGCAAACGGAATTTGCCGCATCGGTCGCTGGCCAAATTGCTGGTCCGGACAAAGTCGACACCGGACTCCCGCCGATGATGGGGGCGGAGGATTTTTCATTCATGCTCAACGCCCGACCCGGTGCTTTCATCTGGATCGGCAACGGCCCGAGCCCCGGACTGCACCACCCGTCATACAATTTCAATGACGAGGTGATTCCGTTCGGCACCTCGTACTGGGTGAAGCTGGTCGAAACGGCGCTGCCCGCATAACGGCGGACTTTACTGGACGAGTTCGCCGGGATTTTGTGTCGGGACAGGTTGCGGGGCTTTCGCCAGCGCGCCGTTGCGGCGGAGAGCAGGGATCAGCCGCGTGACGCGGGCCTCGATGGTACGCCAATATGCGAAGTCATTGAGACGGGTGCGTTCGATCACCGCAAGGCCGACAGCTGCGATGAACGGCAGGCTCTGCACCACGAGCACGAGCGCGAAGATATTGATCTCGCGCACTTCCTTGTAATTCGTTAGGACTAGCGCGACCGCTCCGAGGATCAGCAATCCGCCCAGCACTGCTTCCCAGAATGCATGGAAGTCAGTGGTGCGGCGCAAGCCGCCTTTCGAGGTGCGCACGAAGGGCAGGCGATCCTTCGTCATTCCGAACCCGACTGCGCGCGCAACGGTCCATTGCACGGACATTGCGGCAAAGATCGATCCGAGCAACTGGCCTATGCGTGGCCGCACGCGCAGTTGATAGAGCGTGGCAAAGTGCACGACTGAAACAATGAAACTTGCGATGATCGGCGTCGTCAGAATGCGGTCGGGCACGGCGATATCAAGGAACGCGACGACCGGCACCCAAATGATATTGAGGATGGCAACGGCCACGCCAATACTCTCGGCGCCAAGCCAGTTGAGCCAGCCGAGCGCGAATTCGCGCTTCTGGTCGCGGGTGAGGCGACTCGCTCCGGGCAGGAAGCGTCGCCAGTGCTTCTTCAGGATCTGGAAACCGCCATAGGCCCAGCGATTGCGCTGCTTCTTGTAGGCTTCAAAACTGTCCGGGAGCAGCCCGCGGCCATAACGGTGGTTCGTGTAGTGGGTCTGCCAGCCGAGCTCGAGCAGAGTGAGCCCGAGATCCGTGTCCTCGCAGATCGTGTCGCTTGACCAGCCGCCGGCCGCTTCAATGGCCTGGCGCCGGATCAGGCACATGGTGCCGTGCACGATGATGGAATTGAACTCATTGCGCTGGACCATGCCGATGTCGAAGAACCCGGCGTACTCGCCATTCATCGCATGGTGCATGACGCTACGCGCGCCATCGCGGTGATCTTGCGGCGCCTGGACGAGCCCGACGGTCGGGTCGCTGAACAACGGGACAAGGTCCTTGAGCCAATCGGGCTGCACGACGTAGTCGGCGTCGATGATGCCGATCACCTCGGCGTCGGGGGCCGTGTGCGCCAGCGCGAGCCGCAACGCGCCGGCCTTAAAGCCTGCGAGATTGTCCTCATGCACGAATTTGAAGCGCGCGCCGAGCAGGCGGCAATGCTCTTCGACCGGTAGCCACATTGCCGGATCCGGCGTGTTGTTAATAACGATGATGCACTCAAAATTCGGGTATTCGAGGCACGCAACCGCGTCGAGGGTCTGCTTGAGCATCTCGGGCGGTTCATTATACGCCGGGATGTGTATCGAAACCTTCGGCGCATAGGCCTCGGGTGCGAGCGGCGGGCTGCCGATCAAACGGAGCGGTTTGCGGCCAAATGCGATGGCCGCGATTTCCTCGATGCGCGCGAGCGCAATGATAATCAGCGGGATCAACAGAACTATGCCAAGGCTAAGCGCAAAGGCCGCGCCCCACACGAAATAGTGGCCGTTCCAATATGCGAAGACGGCGGCGAACCATGCACCTACGACATTCGCGGCACTCGTGAGTACCGTGGCCTGCCACAGAGTAACGGCACTCATCGCAAGCAGTGGCAGCGAGAGCAGTACGCTCACAAGGATGGCAATTGTCGCAAGCTTCCAATGATCGGGCGCGGTGATCGGCCCCGTCCAGCTGAACTTGGCATGGCGAGACGCGTCGAAAATTCCCCAATAGGGCCCGACGCCGCCTTCGTTCGTCTTCCACGGCTGGTCGATCGCTTCGACGATGTTGTAGTCCATGCCGTAGGCTTCAGCGCGCGATACGAAATCGCGCAGCACCACCGCCTGCTCGATGCGGCCGGGATTGGCACGATGCATGTTGTAGCCGGCACTCGGCCAGCCGAACTCGGCGATGACAATTCGCTTGCCGGGATAGGCCTTACGCAGCTTGTCATAGATGATCACGGTCTGTTCGACCGTCTGCGCCTCCGAGAAGCCTTCCCAGTAAGGAAGAATGTGCGCGGCAATGTAGTCAACCGCGGAAACAAGTTCCGGATGCTCGATCCAGACGTGCCAAATTTCGCCGGTGGTGACCGGAACGTTCGTCGAGCGCTTTACGCGCTGGATCATTTGAATCAGGTCACTGACTTTTTGCTCATCGCGGTAAATCGTCTCGTTGCCGACGATGATACCGTTGACATTGCTGTGACGCCTCGAGAGCTCGATGACGGAGCGAATTTCACGCTCGTTGCGATCTTTATTTTTGTCGATCCAGGCGCCCGCGGTCACGCGCAGCCCGAACTCCGAAGCAATACCCGGCACCAGCTCGACTCCGCCCGTTGCCGAGTAAGTGCGAATTGCACGGGTGTAAGGCGCAAGAAGTTTCAGGTCGGACCGAATCTGCGCCGTCTGCGCGGTGGTGCTGTCCGGATGTTCGGAGCCTTTGAACGGCGCGTAGGAAACACTTGCGAGTTGCCCTTCGAAGTTGGGGGCGCGAACGTCATCGCGCATTAACGCCCACAACCCGGCATGCACGCACGCCACGAGGGCGATCACGGCAGCGACGGTGCGCATAGAACTCAAAACCAAGCGGGGCAGGATGGCAGACCCCTGAGCCCGTCCCCTGGGCTCAGCCGATACTCCGTCTGCGCAAGCAAAACGTAGCGCGGCATAAGGTGACGATTCAAGTAACTAGCTGACATGGCAAATCCTAGGCACTTGCATGGCGCCCCAATGAAATTCCGTTCGTTAAGGAAAACGCCGCCTAGCGCTGGGTAGTTCCGCCCGACGTAGCCGCTGGCGCTTGAGGCGGCGGCGCGGCCGCGGTGGCAGGGGCGGGCTCCAGGTTAGGGTTAAGCCAGCAAGCGTGAACGCGGCCGTTCAGCGTTTCCTGCTGCTTCGGGTCGATGTTTCCCTGCCGGACTAGGCAGCGGAAAGTGGCCTGGATATGCGGGCCCGGGCAGCCGAACCGGTCATAAAGGTCTAGGTGCCGGAAGGCCGTATCGAGATCGTCGCGCCAAAGGAGGCTGACCACGCGGCGACCGAGCCAGACGCATTCCGGGTTGCCGGCCGCCCCACTCAAGGCACGGGACGCCTCCGCGATCTCGTCGATCTTCTTCTGGCCTTCCTTGGCTTCCTTGGCCGTGTCGGGGGCCGATTTCTGGGGTTCGGGCGGCTTGCCGTTGCCGCTTTGGGCAGAGGCCGGCAGGGCAGGAATATTTAGGGCGGCCGCGCAGCAAAGCACGGCAAGAATCGTACGCAACTCGAATGAAACCCGCATAGTCCCCGTCGGATGTGTTTTTTACTTGGTCTTACGCCGTGCCTCGCGCCTATTTGCAACCGGATTGGGACGCTAATACGGCGGTGTTTTATCTGGTGAATCTGCCCCGAATGCCCGCCGTGCGCCATTAACCTGAATTCCAATCTGCAAGACTTGGCCCCAACCCGGTCCCTTTGTCCAGCGTAACCGCAATCCTTGCTTAAAATCGGTCGTCTTGGCAGCGGCGACGGTGCGCGATAAGCCGGACAGCAGCATTGACCTCTTTGTTCGGGCTCCTGATGCGCCATGCTCTCACCTGCCTCGCCTTTGTGGCGTTGGCCATTGCCGGTGTCTGGGTTTGGCTGGGCAGCCCAGTTCTCATGCCATACCCCCAGGTGGGGCAGGCGGCGAAGCTCTATTGCGTGTCCTACACGCCTTTCCGCGGGCTGCAGACCCCGCTTGATCCGGCAACGATGATCCCGGCGGCCCAGATCGACGACGACCTGGCCCGGCTATCGGAAATCACAGACTGCGTACGGACATATTCGGTTGATTTCGGCCTCGACCAGATCGCCGGGATCGCAGCCAAATACGGCCTGAAGGTTATGCAGGGGCTGTGGCTGTCCAGCCATCCGGCGAAAAACAACTACCAGATCGAGACAGCGGTCGCGCTCGCAAACAAATACCCCGGGACCATCCGTGCCGTCGTCGTCGGCAACGAGGTGCTCCTGCGTGGGGATATGACGGCAACCGACCTCGCGCGGACCATTCGCGCGGTCAAGGCGCGGGTCCGTGTGCCGGTGACCTATGCGGACGTCTGGGAATTCTGGCTGCGCAACAGCGACGTCACTAATGCCGTCGACTTTGTCACCATTCATATCCTGCCTTATTGGGAGGACTTTCCGATTTCTGCCGGACAGGCCGGAACACATGTCGGCACCATCCGCCGGCAGGTCGTCGACGCGTTTCCGGGCAAAGAAGTTCTCATCGGCGAAGTTGGCTGGCCGAGCGCCGGCCGCATGCGTGAAAGTGCCCTGCCATCGCCGGTGAATCAGGCAAAGGTGATCCAGGACGTGCTCGCGCTCAGCAAGCGCGAAAATTTTAATGTCAACGTCATTGAAGCGTTCGATCAGCCGTGGAAGCGCGCCCTCGAAGGGACTGTCGGCGGTCATTGGGGACTGCTCGACGGACATTCACGCACGCCGAAATTCGCTTGGTCGCAGCCAGTCTCCAATCATCCATCCTGGATTTGGCAGGGCATCGGCGGGATCCTGTTCGCCATCATTGTGTTCGGAGGGGCGATCTATGTGCGAGACGAAAGGCCCGGCACCTTGCAATGGTTGGGCGTGAGTGCGAACGCCTTGGTCGGCGGAACGCTCATCGGATGGACGATTGAAAACGTTCCGCTCGAGAGTCTTGGGATCGCCGGCTGGGCGCGGTCCCTGGCGCTCGCCGCGGTCGCGTTCCTGGCGCCAGTCGTTTTGAGCACGGCGATCATGCGAAACGCTCTCGTTCCCAGCTTCGCGCAAGTGCTTGGACCGAAAGAGCAGCGCGTCACGGCGCCGTTCGACCGCGCTCCGGGAGTTATATTGATCGCGGTGATGCTGTTGGCTTTCCTTATTGCACTAAGTCTGGTGTTCGATCCGCGCTACCGCGATTTTCCCTTTGCGCCGCTCACTGCGGCGGTCCTGCCTTTTGTGGTCCACGGAATTCTGGTCGGCCGCGCGAAAGGCACACGCGGCGTTGCGGAAATGTCGGCGGCCTGCGTGCTTGCGCTGTCCGTCATTTACATTGTCTTCAACGAAACCTTTGCCAACTGGCAATCCCTGTGGGTCTGCGCAGTCCTAGCGGTTCTGGCATTCAATCTGGCTCAGGTGCGCGACGCGCAAAGCTGAGTACCAGAAGGCCGGCGGCGAGCGAGGATAGTCCGACATTATAAAGTACGGCTCCGAGACAGGCCGCCGCGAGCGCAATCGCGAACAGCACAAGCGATGGCCTCAGCAAATTGAGCGTGGCGACAATAAGCGCTGTCCAGCCAAAAACGGAATAGGTGAACAGCGCGATGGTGATCTGGCGTGTAAAGCAGAGCCAGGTGTTCAACCCGGCCTGGCAAGCAAGCCCGACCGTCGACTGTTCGACGGCGAGATAACGCATGTACAGCGCATAACCGATCGAGCAAAACCCGACGATCAGCAACCAGTTGGTTGCGCGCGCGCCCGGAAGAAACAGTTTCATATGGTCAGTATGGCGTCGTAGGGCCGCGGCGATCAACGCTGCGCGATCTGTTCGCCCTCAAACTTAACGGTGCGGCAGGCCGTGTGCGCGGCATTGAAATGGGCGCAGAGCCCGGCAGCGGCCGGGCCGTTCGGCAACGGGCCAACCACGAGCCGGTAGCTCGTTTTGCCCTGACGGCGCTCTGGCGCTGCCAGCGGGTGCAGTCCGCTCAGGAGTGGGCCAAAACTGGCCTTCACGGTGGTCCAGCGTTGCCGCACGCCGTCGAGCGTCGGCGCTCCGCCGAGATCAAGGCCGAATTCGTTCGCTGCCGCGGCGGGCGTCTCAGGCTCAACCGATGCCTGCACGGTCGAGCCGCGTCCTGGTGGCAAGGGAACAGTGGCGGTGATGACCGGATCGGCTCTGGCTTCGGCAGCTGGCTGGGCGACGGGCAGGGTGTTCGGCTGCGGCGGAGGTGCCGTTCGGGCCGCAAGTGCCGCCGCGGTCGCGGCCGCTTGCCGCTTAATGGCCGCTGTCATGTCATCAACGCTGCCTTCGAGCAACGCGATGCGTCCAGCGAGCCGGTCGCGATCCGCACTCAGGGCGCGGACCTGCTCGATCAGCATTTGAGTTTCCAGTTCGAGCTGGGTGACACGTGGGGGGATTTGCGCGACGGCCGTCGGCTCACTGACTGAAAAAATCGAGCGCAGGCGCTCGGTTGCGGTCCGGGTTTGGCTCGTTATGGCAAGCGCGCTCAGCGCAATAGCCGTTGCGACGCCCCAACCGCACAGCCAAAGCAGGGCAGAAAAGTCGCGGCCTCTACGTGGTTGGCGCAGATTGATTTCGGCTGCCGCCGGCTCGATCGCCATGGGGTCCTCGATGGGCGAATCATTGAAAACATTAACAGAATCCCCCATTTCCCGCTTTCGCCGTCTTTCATGATGTCCGGGTATTGGGCTTTTGCCTGTCAGCGGCCTCGGCTATGGGATGCGGCACTTGCTGTGCAATCGAGAGCCAAATCCGGATGTCTCGTCGATCATGCCTTGCCATTGTGCTCGCCGCCGGCGAGGGCACGCGAATGCGTTCACGTATGCCGAAGGTCATGCATGAATTGGGTGGGCTGACATTACTTGCGCACGTGATGGTTGCGGCGAAATCCGCCGGCGCCCGCGACATCGCCGTCATCGTGGGTCCCGACCACGATACCGTACGCGCGGAGGCGCGGCGGATCGCGCCGGTGGCGCAGATATTTGAGCAGCGCACGCGGCGCGGGACTGCCGACGCTGTCCTTTCGGCGCGCAAGGCGATCGCCCGCGGCGCTGACGATATTCTCATCATATTCGGTGATACGCCTTTGGTGCGTCCGGATACGCTTGCGAAATTGCGTGCGGCGCTGGCAGACGGTACTGCCGTGGCGGTGCTCGGTTTCAGGCCGGCGGATCCAAAGGGTTACGGTCGGCTATTGCTGGAGGGTAACGAGCTTGCCGCGATCCGCGAGGAGCGCGACGCAACGTCGGTGGAGCGCCGAATTGATTTCTGCAATGGCGGGCTGATGGCGCTTGCCGGCAAGCACGTACTGAGCATTCTGGACCGTATCGGGAACAAGAATGCGAAAGGCGAATACTATCTCACCGACGCCGTTGCCGTTGCTCGCGCTATGGGCCTGAAGGCAAAGGCGATCGAAACCTCGGAGGACGACGTGCGCGGAATCAACACAAAGACGCAGCTCGCCGAGACTGAAGCGGTGTTGCAGCAGCGGCTGCGCGCTGCAGCAATGGAAGCTGGCGTGACCATGGTCGCGCCCGAAACGGTGTACCTGTCCGCTGATACGAAATTCGGCAAGGACGTAACCGTTGAGCCGAACGTCGTGTTCGGACCGGGTGTCACGGTCGAGGACGGCGCCACCATCCGATCATTCTCACACCTCGAAGGAGCCCGCATTGGCAAAGGCGCGCGTGTTGGTCCGTTTGCGCGCCTGCGGCCTGGCGCCGACCTTGGCAAGGATGTGCACATCGGCAATTTCGTTGAGGTCAAGGAAGCCAAGATCGAGGCCGGTGCGAAAGCCAATCACCTGACCTATATCGGCGACGCACGTGTGGGAGAGGGTGCGAATGTCGGAGCTGGCACCATCACCTGCAATTATGACGGCGTGGCAAAGCACCGCACCGATATCGGGAAGGGCGCCTTCATCGGGTCAAACACGGCGCTTGTTGCGCCGGTCAAAATCGGTGACGGTGCCTATATCGGCACCGGAACGGTGGTGACCAAGGACGTTCCCGCCGAGGCGCTTGCGATTGGCCGCGCAAAGCAGACGGTTAAGGAAGGCTGGGCAAAGCGCTTGCGGCAGGTGAAAGCCTTGGGCAAGAACCTGAGCCGAAAGAAGCCGAAATAGGGCCGATAAGCTGTCACACGGCGAAATGCGTTTTGATTTCCGTGCGCTTGGCGAAGGCGGCTAAACCGTAAATGGGCAAAGGGGCCGTCCGGACGGATGTGCGGGATCGTCGGAATTCTCGGGAACAAGCCGGTTGCGGGCCAGCTGGTCGACGCACTCAAGCGGCTCGAGTATCGCGGCTACGACTCGTCCGGTGTCGCCACGCTTGAGAAAGGTGCGCTCGGTCGCAGACGTGCGGAAGGCAAGCTGCGCGCGCTTGAGGATCGTCTCGAACGCGAGCCGCTCGGCGGCACGATCGGTATCGGCCATACGCGTTGGGCGACGCATGGACGGCCGACCGAGGACAACGCCCACCCGCATGCAACGGATCTGGTGGCTGTCGTGCACAACGGCATCATCGAGAATTTCCGTGAGCTCCGCGAAAGACTGAGCAAAAACGGTAGCAAATTTGCCAGCGAAACCGATACCGAAGCGGTGGCGCATCTCGTCACGCAGGAAATGAAAAGCGGCAAGTCTCCCGAAGACGCGGTTGCCGCCTCGCTCAAGCAATTGCGCGGCGCTTTTGCGCTCGCGTTTCTTTTTACGGGCAAGGACGATCTCCTGATCGGCGCGCGCAAGGGCTCTCCGCTCGCGGTCGGCTACGGCGATGGTGAGATGTATCTCGGCTCCGACGCGATCGCTCTGGCGCCATTCACCGACACGGTCAGCTATCTTGAGGATGGCGACTGGGCTGTGCTCACGCGCAAGGGCGTGCAGATTCGGGACGAACACGACCGCAACGTCGAACGTCCGGTCCTTAAATCCACGGCATCGGCGCAACTGGTCGACAAGGGCAACCACAAGCACTTCATGGCAAAGGAGATCCACGAGCAGCCCGAGGTAGTCGGTCACACGCTCGCCCACTACCTCGACATGATCAACGACCGGGTTGCGCTGCCGAGCACGCTGCCGTTCGACTGGAAGAAGTTGAAGCGGGTCTCGATCTCCGCCTGCGGCACCGCGTTCTATGCGGGGCTGGTCGCGAAATACTGGTTCGAGCGCTTCGCGAAGCTTCCGATCGAGATCGATATTGCTTCCGAGTTCCGCTATCGGGGGGCCCCGCTCGAGCCCGGCGATCTTGCTGTGTTCATTTCGCAATCGGGTGAGACCGCCGACACGCTGGCGACCCTGCGATACGCGAAAGAGCACAAGCAGCACATTCTTTCCGTGGTGAACGTCCCGACCTCGACAATCGCCCGCGAAAGCGACGTCGTCATGCCCACCCTCGCTGGACCGGAAATCGGCGTTGCGTCTACGAAGGCTTTCACTTGTCAGCTCAGCGCGCTCGCCTGCCTTGCGATCGCGGCAGGACGTGCGCGTGGCGTTCTATCGGCGGCGGAGGAGCAGAAATTGGTGCATGCCCTCGTCGAGACGCCGCGCCTGATGGCGGCCGCGCTTGCGCTCGAACCGCAGATCGAGAAGCTCGCACAGAATCTTGCGAAAGCGCGCGACGTGCTTTACCTCGGTCGCGGTACAAGTTACCCGATCGCGCTCGAAGGCGCACTTAAACTCAAGGAAATTTCCTATATTCACGCCGAGGGCTACGCGGCCGGCGAGCTCAAGCATGGTCCGATCGCGCTGATCGACGAGAAGATGCCGGTGATCGTCATCGCGCCATATGACAATGTCTTCGAGAAAACTGTTTCGAACATGCAGGAGGTTGCCGCACGTGGAGGCAAGATCATCCTGGTGACGGATCCGCGCGGCGCCAAAGATGCAGCAATTGCATCAGTCGAGACCATCACGTTGCCGGACATGAGTTCGACGGTGACGCCGCTGGTCTATGCGATTCCAGTCCAATTGATCGCGTATCATACGGCCGCCGCCATCGGAACCGATGTCGATCAGCCACGGAACCTCGCGAAATCGGTAACGGTGGAATAGACTAGGCGCCATGTCCGAACCGGCAAACAATTCCGACGATCCATTGACCGTGGACGTGGCGAGGGTCACGTCCACGCATACGAGCTTCGCCGGTCGGCTACGCAACTATTTCCTGACCGGACTTGTGGTCGCCGGTCCTCTGGCTATCACGGTTTGGCTGATCTGGTCGCTTATCAACTGGGTCGATGGTCTCGTGCGGCCAGTCATTCCGCCGGACTATCGGCCGGAGAGTTACCTGCCGTGGCCGATTCCGGGGACAGGACTGATCATCGCGGTGGTCGCACTGACCCTGCTCGGGTTCCTTACGGCAAATCTCGTCGGCCGTACGTTGGTCGGTTGGGGCGAGGGTGTGCTCGCTCGCCTGCCGATCGTGCGGCCGATCTACAAGACGATGAAGCATGTTTTCGAGGCGTTGTTTTCGAAGACCGGCTCGAGCTTCCGAAAAGTGGCGCTGGTTGAATTCCCGGCGCCTGGCATGTGGTCGCTGGTGTTCTTGTCGCAACCGCCAAGCGCCAATCTGGTTAAGCAGCTGCCGGCGGGCGAACATGTCTCGGCATTCATGCCGTGCACGCCCAACCCGACCACCGGCTTCTTTTTTTATGTGAAGCGCAAGGATCTCATCGAGTTGGACATCTCAGTCGAGAACGCGATGACGCTTCTGATCTCCGCTGGCATGGTGCAGCCCGAGGGCGAGGTGCAGAAGAATCTGGCGGCGCTTGCCATCAAGGCGAAGGCGGCGCGCGCCAAACACAAGCCCGAGGCGGCCGAGTGATTCAGCCAGCCCGAATTAATCTTACTGCTTCGTCTTTTCCGAAAATATAGAGCAGGTGACGCAGCGCTTCGCCGCGCGGCCGTGATAGCGTGGGATCGCGCGACAGGATGAGCGCCGCATCATCGCGCGCGGCACCGAGATATTTTCCGTGCAGCTCGGGACGCGCAATCTGAAACCCGGGCCAGCCGCTCTGACGCGTACCAAGAAGGTCTCCTTCGCCGCGCAGGCGCAGGTCTTCCTCGGCGATGCGAAAGCCGTCTTCAGTCTCGCGTAAGATGGCAAGCCGTGCCTTCGCCGTACCGCCGAGGGGTGCCTTGTAGAGCAGCAGGCAAGTCGATGCACCGGATCCGCGTCCGATCCGGCCGCGCAGCTGATGAAGCTGCGCAAGCCCGAAACGCTCGGCGTGCTCGATCACCATGATTGTCGCTTCCGGAACGTCGACGCCGACCTCGATGACCGTCGTTGCGACGAGCAGCCGTATGTCGCCGGCGGCAAACCGTGCCATCGCCGAATCCTTGTCGGTGCCTTTCATGCGGCCGTGCACGAGATCGATCCGGTCGCCGAATTTCTTGCGTAACTCCTCAAAACGCGCCTGTGCCGCCGCGAGGTCGATTTTTTCGGATTCATCAACCAGTGGACAGACCCAATACGCGCGCTTGTTTTCAGACAAAGCGCGGCCAACGGCATCCTCGACCTCCTCAAGGCGGGACAATGGAATTGCGCGGGTATCGATCGGTTGCCGTCCGGGCGGCTTTTCGCGCAATTCCGAAATGTCCATGTCACCGAAATAGGTGAGCACGAGCGTGCGCGGGATCGGAGTCGCCGTGAGCACCAACACGTCGACGGCTTCGCCCTTCTGCGTCAAGGCGAGCCGTTGATGAACGCCGAAGCGATGCTGTTCATCGACCACTGCAAGCGCGAGATCATGGAAGGCGACATCCTCTTGGAAGAGCGCATGCGTTCCGACAAGAAGATCGAGGTCGCCAAGCGCCAGTCGGTCGAGAATTTCTTTACGCGCAGGCCCGCGCTCGCGGCCGGTCAGAATGGCGAGGCGAATGCCGGCAGCCTCCGCGAGCGGTGCGATCGTTGTGAGATGCTGGCGCGCCAAGATCTCGGTCGGCGCCATGATCGCGGCCTGCCGACCAGCCTCGATCACGCCGGCCGCGGCGGCGAAAGCAACCACCGTTTTTCCGGAACCGACGTCACCCTGCAGCAGACGCAACATCCGTTGTGGCAAAGCGAGATCGGTGGTGATGTCCTCGAGCGCTTTTTGCTGCGAGTGCGTGAGCGTATACGGCAGGGCTTTTAATATGCGCGCGCGCAGGCGGCCTTCGCTGGCGCTGCCGCGTCCGGGCTGGCGGCGCATGTGAGCGCGGACAAGGGCGAGCGCAAGTTGTCCGGCGAGTAACTCGTCGTAGGCGAGCCGTGTCCAGGAAGGGTTCTCCGGAAGGATGTCCGCGGGCTGGCCCGGCCGGTGAAGGTGTCGCAAGGCCGAATTGAAATCAGGGAATTTCTCGCGTCCGATCCACGACTCGTCCTGCCACTCGGGGACTGCCGGAAGGCGCGCGAGCGCGCCATCCATCGCGCGGCGGATATTACCCAGTGCCAGGCCTTCGGTGAGGGGATAGACCGGCTCGACCAGGGGGAGCGCGGCAAAGCCGGTCTCATCGACCACGCGGTCAGGGTGAACCATCTGCAACGTGCCGTCGTAGAATTCAGCAGTGCCGGAAACGTATCGGGTCTCGCCGATCGGAAGCAGCGTTTCCAGATAATCGCGGCGCGCATTGAAATAGGTGAGGGTTATGTCGCCGGTATCGTCGTGCGCGTAGATGCGGTAGGGGGCACGCGAACGATGTGGGGGCGAGGGCCGGTGCTTGTCGACCGTCACCGAAATAGTGACAACTTGGCCGGGCTGCACGTCGCGCAATTTGGGGCGCGCGCGCCGGTCGATCACGCCCGACGGCATATGGAACAGCAGATCGACGACGCGTGGTGCTTCTCGGTCGAACAAACGCGCATAAAGCTTTTCAAGCTTCGGCCCGACGCCCGTCAGGCTCCTGAGTGAAGCAAACAGAGGACTGAGCGCGAGCGGCCGCATGAGCACATGCTGGCTTGTGCGGAATTTCGACGCAATGCAGCCCTGTGCAAAGGGGCGGCTGACATTGCGGCACGAGGCCTCTATATAAACCCCGCCCGGCCCCGTCCGGGTTTTTGGCGTTGGAGACATGCGGTGACCACAGGAACGAACATGTCGAGCGAGGGGCTGGATCCACGTCGCCGCCGTCTTCTTTTTAGGTGCTGGCATCGCGGTATCCGCGAAATGGACCTTGTGCTTGGCGGGTTCGCCGATGCGTACCTCGCGTCGTTGACCGAGGCAGATCTCACCGAGCTCGAGCGCTGGCTCGAAGTTCCCGATCAGCAAATTTTTGCCTGGGTCAACGGAATGGAAATAACACCGCAGGAATTCGATACCGGGCTCTTTCGCCGCCTGCGCGATTTCCACCGTAAGGAGAAGGCGTGAGTACCAGCGTCAAATCAACCGCGGCGTTGCTGAAGCGCGGAAAGCCGCTCGTCCTGGCGCAGGTCGCGGACGGCGCCGAAGGCCTGGTGCTCGCCGATCTCGCGCGCGCTATCGCCAGCGCCAAGGACGCGCCCGCTGTATCGCTTGCGGTCATTTGCCGGGATGGGCAGCGCATGGCGGCGCTGTCGCGCGCGCTGAATTTTTTTGGATCTGATATCGAAATCGTGGAATTTCCGGCTTGGGACTGTCTGCCCTACGATCGGGTTTCCCCAAATGCCGCTGTGGTTGCGCAGCGCATGACCGCATTATCACGTCTTGTGCGGGTGAAAGGCCGTGACAAACCCTCCGTCTTGCTGACGACGATCAACGCCGCGCTCCAGCGCGTGCCGGCCCGCGATTTTGTGTCGACGCACGCATTGTCAGTTGCGCCGGGCAACGTCATCGGCATGCAAGGGATCGTTGACTGGCTCGAGCTCAACGGATTTACACGCGCCTCGACCGTGCGGGAGCCGGGCGAATATGCCGTGCGTGGCGGCATCCTAGACCTCTATCCGCCTGGCATGGATATGCCGGTTCGTCTCGATTTTTTCGGCGACGCGCTTGAAACAATAAGGGTGTTCGACGCGCAGACACAACGCAGCGAAGAGCAACTGCGGCGGCTCGACCTTGTGCCGGTCGCGGAGTTTCAGCTGGTCACCGAGACTATCCGTCGCTTTCGCACGGGTTATATTGCCGAGTTCGGGGCCGCCACGCCCGACGACCTGCTTTATGAGTCGGTGAGCGAAGGCCGACGCTATCCCGGCATGGAGCATTGGCTGCCGCTGTTTCACGACCGGCTCGAGACCTTGTTCGATTTTCTCCCGGGAACGGCCGTTGCGCTTGAGCATCTCGCCGAGGACGCGGCGCATGAGCGCTTTTCACAAATAACCGACTATCATGACGCGCGCCGCGATGCCCTAAAGCAGGGCATCACCCCGGTCTACAAGCCGCTGCCGGCGAAAAGACTCTATCTTGGCGAGCAGGAATGGAAGGCGCGTCTTGACGGTTCGGTGCTGGCCCGGCTGACACCGTTCGCCGTGCCGGAGGAGGGCGCGATCGAGGTGGGCGCGCGCGCCGGCCATAATTTCACGACCGAGCGTGCGGAACCGGGCGCCAACGTCTTTGAAGCGGTGAGTGCGCATGTGCTTGCTTTGCAGGGAGCAGGCAAGCGCGTGGCAATCGCATTGTGGAGCGACGGCGCTCGTGAGCGCATGAGCCACGTGCTTGCCGAACATAGGCTTCGCAATCTAACGCCAGTCTCCGACTGGAACGCAGCGCTGACTTTGCCGAAGACGTCGGTCGGGCTTGCCGTGCTCGGCATCGAATCCGGTTTCGAGACCGACGATGCGGCAATCATCAGCGAGCAGGACATTCTCGGCGATCGCCTTGTGCGACCCAGGCGCGTGGCCAGGCGGGCGGAGAATTTCATCGCCGAGGCGACCAGCCTCGTACCCGGCGACCTGGTGGTGCATGTCGACCATGGCATCGGCCGTTTCGCGGGGCTCCAGCCGATCGAGGCAGCAGGCGCCCCGCATGATTGTCTGGAAATTCATTACGCGGAAGGGGCCAAGCTCTATCTGCCGGTCGAAAACGTCGACCTGCTGTCGCGCTACGGCTCAGAGGAGGCACCCGTCGACCTCGACCGGCTCGGCGGCGGCAACTGGCAGGCACGCAAGGCGCGCATGAAGAGCCGCATCCGCGAAATCGCGGGTGAGCTGATCAAGATCGCTGCCGAGCGCCAGTTGCGTGAGGCTCCGCGCCTGACGGTCGGCCCCGGCGCCTACGACGAGTTCTCTGCAGGGTTTCCTTACGAAGAAACTGACGATCAGCTGGCGGCGATCGACGCAACGAACAAGGACCTGGGGTCAGGACGTCCGATGGACCGCCTCATCTGCGGCGACGTCGGCTTCGGCAAGACGGAAGTCGCACTGCGCGCTGCCTTCATTGCTGCGATCGGCGCTAAACAAGTCGCGGTCATCGTGCCGACGACGCTATTGGCACGGCAGCACTTCAAAACCTTTTCCGAACGATTTCGCGGTTTCCCCGTGAATGTGGCGCAGGCGTCACGTCTCGTTCCGGCTGCCGAGCTTGCAAAGGTGAGAGCGGGTCTCGCGGACGGTACGATCGACATCGTGATCGGCACGCACGCGCTGCTTGGCAAGAACGTGAAATTCAAAGATCTGGCGCTGCTCGTTGTCGACGAGGAGCAGCATTTCGGCGTTGCACACAAGGAGAAACTCAAGACGCTGCGTTCGGAAGTGCACGTGCTGACGCTCACGGCGACGCCCATTCCGCGGACGCTACAGTTGGCGCTGACCGGGGTGCGGGACCTCTCAATCATTGCTTCGCCGCCCATCGATCGTCTGGCCGTGCGCACTTTCGTTTCGCCGTTCGATCCCATCACAGTCCGTGAGGCGCTGCTGCGTGAGAAATACCGCGGCGGCCAGGCGTTCTATGTCTGCCCACGTATCGAGGATCTCGCTGGCGGCAAAGACTTTCTCGACAAGAACGTGCCGGAAGTGCGCGTTGCGGTCGCCCACGGCCAGATGCCAGCGACCACACTCGATGACATCATGTCGGCGTTCTACGACGGCAAATACGATGTGCTTCTCTCGACCACGATTATCGAATCCGGTCTCGATATCCCGACTGCCAATACGCTTATCGTGCATCGCGCGGACCGCTTCGGTCTTGCACAGCTTTATCAGCTGCGTGGCCGGGTCGGCCGCGCGAAGTTGCGCGCTTATGCGCTGCTGACGTTGCCGGTGCAGAAGCCGATCACACTGCAGGCCGAGCGACGGCTGAAAGTCCTGCAGTCGCTCGACACGTTGGGCGCAGGCTTTCAGCTTGCATCGCACGATCTCGACATTCGCGGCGCCGGCAACCTGCTCGGCGAAGAACAGTCGGGCCACATTAAGGAAGTCGGCTTCGAACTCTACCAGCAGATGCTGGAAGAGGCGGTTATGAGCCTCAAGGCCGGCATCACTGCACCGGTCGCCGACCGCTGGTCGCCGCAGATCACCATCGGTGCCGCCTTGCTCATTCCCGAAGATTATGTCGCCGACCTGTCAGTGCGGCTCGCGCTCTATCGGCGTCTCGCCGAAATCGAGGACGAACAGGACATCGATGGCTTTGCGACCGAGCTCGTCGACCGATTCGGAAAATTGCCGGAGGAGGTCGAGCATCTCCTACAAGTGGTGGCAATCAAGGCGCTCAGCCGCCAGGCCAATGTCGAGAAGGTGGAGGCTGGCCCGAAAGGCATTGTGCTGTCGTTCCGTGATAACATTTTTGCCAATCCGGACGGGTTGATTGCATTCATCCGTGAGCAGGGTTCGGGTATTCGCATGCGAGCCGACCCGAAAAATTCCAAAGGCCAGCAGTTGGTGTTTTTCGATGAATGGCCGCGAGCGGAAGATCGGCTCAAGGGCGCCGCCACTGTTCTACGACGGCTGGCGAGCATCGCCGAACAGGCCAAGGCGGCCTGACGTCAGTGCGGCATGCGCAGGACGGGTTTGATAGTCTTGCCCGATGCGGATTCCTCCGCGGCGCGATTGATCTCGGCCAGCGGATAGAACGTGATCATTTTCTCGACCGGGAAGCGGCCGGCGACAATGTGGTCGACGAGCAGCGGGATGAACTCCTGCGGCACGCTGTCGCCCTGGATCACCCCGCGCACGGTGCGGCCGTTTTGAAGGAACGGCATCTCGAATGACGTTTCGGTGCCCTTGCGCGCGCTCCCGAGCAGGATACAGATGCCGGCCGGCATCAGGCAATCGACCGCTTCGCGAAAGACGGCCGGAAGCGCCGACGTCTCGAGAGAATAGCGCACGCCAAGACCGGTGAGTTTGCGAATCTCGTCAACGACATCGGTGCGGTTGGCGTGATTGATGGCGTGCGTCGCGCCGAGCGTGCGCGCCAAAGCAAGCCGGTGCTCATGCACGTCGACCGCGATGATCGGATCGCAGCCGGCAATCTTCGCCGACATCAGGCCTGACAAGCCCACAGCGCCGACGCCGAACACGACGAAACTGTCGCCTGCGCATGGCTTCATCACATTGAGCACCGCCCCGGCACCGGTTTGTCCGCCGCAGGCCAAGGTGCAGACATGTTCGATAGGTGCGTCATTGCGGACTTTCACGGCATAGCGTTCGTTGGCGATGGTGAAATTGCCGAACGAAGACTGCTGGAAGAACGCGCTGTAAACCGGCTTGCCGTCTTTAGAATGCAATGTCGAGCCATCGGCGCGAGTGCCGTTCATCTTCAGATCGAACGCGTGCAGGCAATAACTTGGCCGTTGTGACCTGCAGTTCGGGCATTCGCCGCACCATGGATAGGCCATCACGACGTGGTCGCCCGGTTTGAATTTTGTGACGGCATTGCCGATTGTACGCACGATGCCGGCGCCCTCGTGGCCGAACACCTTGGGAAATTTGGTCGGGTAATAGGCGTCGCGGCCGTGCAGGTCGGTCGCGCACATGCCGCTGGCCACGACTTCGACCAGCAGCTCGTCGCTGCGCGGATCGCAAAGGTCGAGTTGCTCGACGTTAAAAGGCCCGGAGCGCTCATGCACCACGGCAGCGATAATCTTCATGAGCGGTCCCGGAACTACTCGGCGGCGTCGGCCGACTCGGAGAGGCGTACAATGGCTTCGGCAAGATCCTCTGGGGCTTGGGCGCCCGAGATCGCGAACTTCCCGCCCAGGATGAAGCACGGCACACCTTGTATGCCGGCCTCCTTGGCTGAAAGTGCCTCACGCTCGACTTCGGCGACGTCGTTGTCGCCAGCGAGCGCCGCGCGCACCTGCGCCGCGTCGAGGCCTACATCCACGGCGGCCTTGGTCAAGACATCGCTGTTGGTGAGATCGGCACCTTGAGTGAAATAAAGATCCATCAGCTTCTGTTTCATGGCTGGTGCCTTGCCGATGGCGTCTGCCCAACGGATCAGGCGATGGGCATCGAGTGTATTTGGCTGGCGGCTGATCTTGTCCATGGCATAGGTCAGCCCTTCCGACGCCGCGGCGGCGCGGACACGCTGCGCGATGCCATTGTAGCGCTCGGGCGAGCCGAACTTGGTGGTCAAATATTCCTCGCGCGAAATGCCTTCGCGCGGAATCCAGTCGTTGAGAAAATAGGGGCGGTAGTGCACTTCGACCGGAATGTCGGGATTCAGCGCGATCGCCTTCTCGAGCCGGCGCTTGCCGATGAAGCACCACGGGCAGACCACGTCGGAGACGACGTCGATGCGGACAGGCTGATGATTGGGCATTGGGAGCTCCCTTTGCCGGGAGCCTAGGCCGCTGGCTATTCGGCCGCAACCATGCGACTTCCGACGACGCGCATCATCAGCGTATCGAGGGTATCGCCGGCCTTCAGCGTTGCCAGCGTAACATTCGCCGCCGGTGGCTCCTCGCCCTGGGGCGCGAGGATCATCCGCTTCAGCGAGGTTGCGATACGACGCACGGTCACGTGGGTGTTGCGCAGGTCGGTCTGGGTGAAGGCCACTAGGATGGCACCTTCCTCGTCACGTGTCGCAAAATCGATGTTGCGGATCAGTCGTGACATCAGCCGCGCTGCATCGAGGCTGGCGCGCTCATCCAGTTCCTTACCGAATGAAAAGCGCGCAACCGAGAGCGGCATGCTGCGGTCGGCCGCTTCGCTGATCGCCATCTTCAGGTCGTGCCAGAATGAATCCCGCGTTAGCAGGCCGCTTTGCGGGTCGAACACCCCGTCGGTGTCGAGTGACTTGTGCATGCGCTTGAGCCGCCCCTCGAATGCGCGCAGGCGAACCAGCGGGATGATGCGAGCGACAAGCCGCGCGGGGTCGGCGGCAACGTGCTCGATGTTGGGCAGGGCATCCGCGAATTCGGGCGGTGTGTCGCCGATTACCGCGACCGGAATGTCGCGGAAGCGCGGCTCCTGTGCCAGCACGGTCAGGAATGCCTCAACCATCCGCGGAGAAAAGCCGTCGCCGACGACGATCCCGTCAACGTCGCGCGCATTGAGATGGCGCGCGGCCGCTTCCACGCTCAGCGCGCCGGCAACCTTCACACGCTCTCCCATAGCGACGCTCAGCGTCGGATAAAGTGGTCCGCGGCCAGCGATAAGGACGGTTGCGTCGACGAGCGCGTCGCCGACCGGCAGCGCAGGCAACTTGCCATCATGCGATGTAAACAGCTCTATGCGGCGCAGAACCGTGGCATGCAGCGCGCGCACCCGCATGGCAAACTGCAGGCGAGCGAGCAGACGGTCGACCGGGAGGGTAGCATCGGCAGGCAGCGCGATTGGCACGGCCACGTCCCCGTCGCCGCACACGCGGGCGATAACAGGCACGATCGGGCCGTTCACGGTAGCGACCTGCAGGCACAGCATGCGGGCCGAGGCGATGTTGGCCGGCGCGCCCGGCTCCGCGATGACGATTGCGGCAGGCTTCACGGTCACGAAGGCTGCCGGCGCATCAGCCCATTTGGATTCGACGATGGGGAAAGCACCCGCCGTGCTCAGCGTCTGCACCAGCTCGGTCGCCGGTTGTTCGGCGACCACGATCAGCGGACCTTGCAGCGACATCCGGGGCGCACGCGCGGTTTGTGGGTGGCGCCAATCTAGTGGAGCGCTGTTAATACCCAGTCAACGAAGAGCTGAAACTACGCGGCGTTGCCGCGCTGTCGAAAAGCGCCTGAAATCAGCGCGTTGACGCCCTGTGCGTCGAGCGCAGCTGCGACCGCTTTCTTGTCCCGTGCAGTGCCGGCGAGTCGATGCCCCAACGTGCGGTCGGGAAGCGGGACTACCGCTGCCTCTTCGGCCGCTTTCTCAACGCAGACGTCGATGTCACTTTGGCGAAGGCGATAACCGCCAATGCCGACGATATCCAGACTCGGCGCGGTGATTGCCAGCGTTTGGGTTTGCTTGTCGAGCCGGCAGGCAAAACCCGTGTCGATGAACCCAGTCGGGTTGGGCGCGCGGCCAGGATGGGCCCCCGGCGGAAAAGCAGTGGACGGGACCATCGGGCCACGCAGCATCAGCGTGCCTGCATTGCTGCACGACGTTTCAACGACCGTCATTGCGCCGATTGCTCCGCGCGGCGCACTGATGACTCCGTGCGGGATCGGGGCCGGTTTGCCCTGCTCGGTTCGGCGGGCCGCAACAAAACCGGTCTCGCCAAAACTTGATACATCAACGACGGTGGCTGAACGATCGAAGGATTTGGCGGCCGATGCCCGCTCGGGGCCGCGCCAGAGTGCGGCGATGGTGCATGCCTCGTTTGCCAGCATGCCGGCTTCGGCAAGCGCCGGCAGGACGGTCGCAGGCAATGCCAGCACGTTGCACTTGGTCGCACCGTATTGCGAGGCAAAAGCTGCCGCCTCGAAACCGTGATGCAGGTGGAGCGTGCCGCCGGACAAAAGCCACGGAGCAAGCGTCAGGGCCACGCCGGCGAAACTGCTCATCGGAATGGTCGACAGCAAGCAAGCGTCGGGTGTGATTCCCAATTCAAGAAAAACCGCCAGACCGCCACTGATGACCTCGATGTGGCTACGTGCAATCGGGTTGGCACCTCGTGCATCGATGTCAAACGTAATTGCGGCAAGGTGCGAGGCCGCAGAGTCGGGACGAGGCGGCAATGCGGAGCCGTATGCGCCGCCGGGCGTGAATACATCGTCAATCGAAACCACCCCGTCCGGCAAATCCCGACCAAAGCCACAGATGTGTCGGATCGGAAACAGGGCCGCTGCCGTATGCATGGCGGCATCCGCAGGCGAGGCATTGCCGGCACGCGCACATGTCAGGATTGCTTTCGCGCTGACCCGGCCAAGTGCATCGACCAGATCGCGCCGACGCCAGAGCAAAGGCAGCGGCGCAGCGATCATCCCGGCCCGCAGGATGGCGAGACACGCGATCACACTCTCGACCGTGTTCGGCAACTGGATCGCGACCACCGCATCGGTCTGCAGGCCGAAACCGCGCAAGCACGCGGCGAGCGCCGATATTGCGTGATCGGCCTGCGCGTAGCTCAATGCACGGGGGGCGCCGTCGGTGAAGCTCGCGCGGTTTGGTGGATCAACGAGCGCGAGCGCATCCGGGTGACGGACGCCGGCGCGACGAAAAAGATCGTCGAGGGTCGTGGTGATACCAGATGCCCGGTTGATCTCGCCGAGGATCATCGCCAGCGCCTCAGGGCTTGAGGTCCTTCTGCCACCAGGTTTCCGGCAAATAGCCGAACAGCGACGTTCGTGATGGATGCGCGATTCGCGCCCAGCGCGCCACCCACTGCACGGGCGGGAAATAAAGCGGCACCACATAGAAGCCCGATAGGAGGACGCGATCGAGCGCGCGGGTGGCGGCGACGAAATCCTCCCGGCTTGTCGCGCCGAGCATTGCGGCGATCATGGCGTCGACTACCTTCGATTTGACGCCCATGTAATTGCGGCTGCCCTGTTGATCAGCAGCGGCAGAACCCCAGTAGAACAGCTGCTCGTTACCGGGCGACAAGGATTGCTCCCAGCGGTATTCAATCATGTCGAAATCGAAAGCGATGCGCCGGCGCTCATATTGCGTGGCATCGACCGTGCGAACGCGCGCCTCGATGCCGGCGCGCTTGAGGTTGCGCGAGTAGGCAAGCGCCAGACGCTCCTGGTCGCGCGTGGTGGTGAGGATCTCGAAGGACATCGGCCGTCCGGTCGCGGTATGCAGCAACTGGGTGCCCTTGAGCTCGTAGCCAGAGGCCTTGAACAGCGCGAAAGCGCGGCGGAACACAGAGCGGTCCTGTCCCGAACCGTCGGTGACGGGTGGGGACCACGTCCCGTCCATGAGGTCCGCCCGCACGACGCCGGGAAATGGACCCAGCAACTCGCGCTCACGCGCATTGGCCGGCACACCATGGGCCGAGAGGTCGCAGCCGTCGAAATAGCTCGCAGTTCTCTTGTAGAGACTGAAAAAGTAAGTTCGGTTGAGCCACTCAAAGTCGAACAACTGCAGGATTGCCTCGCGCACGCGAATATCGGAAAAGATCGCACGCCGCGTATTGAACACCAGGCCTTGCATGCCCTTGGGCAATCCGTAGGACAGGTCCTCCTTGACGACGCGACCCTCGCGCATCGCTGGAAAGTCGTAAGCGGTCTGCCAGCGCCCCGGGTCGGTCTCGACCCGCAGATCGTACAGCCCTTTCTTGAACGCTTCGAAATGCGTGTTGCCGTCGCGGTAATAGTCGTAACGGATAGTGTCGAAATTCCAGAGGCCGCGGTTGATGGCGAGATCGCGTCCCCAATAGTTCTTGTTGCGCGTGAAGGTGACGCTTTCGCCCGGTTTGACATGGCTGACGGCGTAAGGCCCGCTGCCGAGCAGCGGCTCGAAGCTGGTGTCCTCGAATGCATCGGCGTTGACGGCGTGTTTCGCCAGCACCGGCATAAGTCCGATGATGAGAGGCAATTCGCGGTCGTCGGCGCCGGAAAGATCGAAGCGCACCGTGCGTGCATCGGTCGCTTCGGCCTTGGCAACCTTGATGTAATAGGTGCGGAAATTCGGCCGGCCTTTGTCGCGTAAGATCTCCCAGGAGAAAATTACATCAGCCGGCGTCACGGGTCTGCCGTCGGTGAAGCGGGCCGCCGGATTGATACTGAAGCTGACGAAGGAACGCGCGGCATCGGTCGCGATGTTGTCGGCCAACAAGCCGTAGAGCGTGAACGGCTCGTCGTAACCTCGGGCCAGGAGGCTTTCGACGATGTAACCCCTCATGTTGGCGGCCGGCAGTCCCTTCACGATGAACGGATTGAGGCAATCGAAAGTACCGAGCACGCCGTGCGTTAAGTGCCCACCTTTCGGTGCTTGCGGATTGGCGTAGGTCGGATGGCTGAAAGCCGGCCCCCATGCCGGTTCCCCGTGCATGGCGATCGCATGAGTAGCTCGCTGGGCATGCGCCGACCGCAGGCCAAGCGCGGTCGCTGCCGACAAGGCGCCGAGCACGACGAAACGTCGCGACGGACGCAAGCGGGTCCCCGCAAGGGCAGTCGAAGGCGGCGCAAGTGGCGTGCGAATGCGATTCGGTCCGGTTTTGCAGGAATTTATCATAAGGCGACAGAGCCAGGACGGGCCGCATTTTCAGCGTATTCGTGGCTTTATTGCAGAAGGGAATTCGGCTATCAGGCGTCACGCTCCCGCCGTAATTGGCCCGGACAGAGCCGGGCAACCGACGGCAAGTATTGGGGCGTCATTCGCCGCGGACGGAAATAAAAAGGGAACAGTTACAATGGATCATCGGACCGCATCGGTCCGGCCGTGGGGCCGGGCGTTGACCGCCACCACGGTCATCACTTTAGCAACAACGTTGTTCGCGGGCACTGTCTCTGCACAGCAACAGCAGCAGCAGCCCAAGGCGGCTCCAAAGGCAGCGCCGAAGGCGCAGCCGACACAACCGGCGCAGCCGCTGCAACCGGCACAGCCGCAGCAGCAGGCCGCCGATCAGCCTCAGCTAATGTACTCCCCATGGATGAAAGTCTGCGGCCAGGGACAGGACACGGGCAACAAGAAGGTTTGCGTCATTACCAAAGATGGCCGTCTTGAAAACGGAATGCCCGTCGCCATCGTTCAATTGTTCGAGCCGGAAGGCGAACCGAAGGTTCTGCGAGTCACAGTCCCTCTTGGCATGCAGCTCGCACACGGGACGCGAGTGATCATTGACCAGCAACAGCCCGCACAACAGCCGTACAAGATCTGCTTCCCCGTCGGATGCATGGCGGATTATCCCGTCACCGACGATATGATCGCCAAGATGAAAAAAGGGCAGAATATCGTCGTGCAGGCGATCAACATGCAAGGCACGCCGATCAGCCTGCCGTTGCCGTTGAACGATTTCGCCAAGGCCTATGATGGCGCGCCAACAGATCCAAAGGCGTTCGAGGAGCAGCAGCGGAAGCTTCAGGAAGAGCTGCAGAAGAAGGCCGAAGAGGCGCGCAAGAAGCTGGAAGGGCAACAGAGCCAGGCTCCGACTGCACCGGCGCCCGCTCCAGCCCCGGCGCAAAAGAAGTAGCGCATTCTACGCGCGACAAATGAAGGCGCGGCCTCGGGGCCGCGCCTTTTTCGTTTGAGCGTTCGACCTAGTGAACTTGCGAGTTGCGCGGACGATACGCTCCGCTTTCGTCGAGCACAAAGACTTCGGCGACGTCGGGGTGCCGGATCGGCTTGCCTGACGTGTCGGGCAGCAGATTCTGTTCCGATACGTAGGCGATGTACTCGGTTTCCGCGTTTTCGGCGAACAGGTGATAGAACGGCTGATCCTTGTGTGGGCGTATCTCGGCTGGGATCGACTGTAGCCATTCGTCCGTGTTGCTAAACACAGGATCGATGTCGAAGATGACGCCACGAAACGGATGCACGCGGTGCTTGACCACCTGACCAATCTGGAACTTTGCCTTGCGCATTTTGTCCATCAGGCGCCCCGTTATCACAAGCCGTAGCGCTTTCCCATGCCGGGGTCCTTGGCAGCAACCAGCTTCGCAAGATCGAGCAGGACCTTCGCCTGCTTCCAGGTGGCATCATCCTGCATCTTGCCGTCGATCATGACGGCGCCGGCACCGTCAGGCATGGCAGCAATGATTTTACGCGCGAAGGTCACCTCGGCGGGATCGGGAGAGAACACGGTTTTGGCGATGTCAATCTGCGCAGGATGGAGCGACCACGCGCCCACACAGCCCATCAGGAACGCGTTACGAAACTGCGCTTCGCAGCCTGCTGGATCGGCGAAGTCTCCGAACGGACCGTAAAACGGCTTGATGCCGGCGGCGGCGCAGGCATCAACCATCTTGGCGATCGTGTAATGCCACAGGTCCTGTTGCGACGATGCGCGCGGGCCATCTCCTTGGGCATCAGAGAGCACTTTGTAGTCGGGGTGTCCTCCGCCGACGCGCGTCGTTTTCATCGCGCGTGAGGCTGCAAGATCGGCGGGGCCGAGGCTCATGCCGTGCATGCGCGGGGAGGCGGAAGCGATCGTCTCGACATTGTTCACACCTTGCGCGGTCTCTAGGATAGCGTGGATCAGGATCGGCTTTTTCAGCTGATGCCGGGCCTCGAGCTGCGCAAGCAGCTGATCGAGGTAATGGATGTCCCATGCCCCGTCGACCTTCGGCAGCATGATGACATCGAGCTTGCTCCCGACAGCCGCAACGATTTCGGTGGCGTCGTCGAGTGCCCAAGGTGAGTTGAGCGCGTTAATGCGCGTCCATAGCCCGGTTGAACCGAAATCAACCGCGCGGGCCATTGCTATGAATCCGGCGCGGGCCGCCTTCTTGGCGTCGATCGGAATGGCGTCTTCGAGATTGCCGAGAACGACATCGACCTGGCTAACAAGCTCCGGCACTTTCGTCCGCACTTTCTCGATGTGCGGCGGCACGAAGTGAATCATGCGCTCCAGCCGCACCGGCAATTCGCGCAGCGGCGTGGGGGCGCCGATGGCGAGTGGGGCAAAGAACTGGCGTGGCGACTTCATCGACATCCTCAAAATCCGGATTGCCGTTTAGAGGAATGCAAAGCCGACGCCAAGTGTCGTAAAGTTAACGTTGCCCGCGCCGCTTTCTTTCGGCGTCATCCCACGCGGTCAAGGCCTGAAAATCAGGCACAAAGCCGAGGCCTTTTTGAGCGTCGGTCGACAAGACCGACTGGGATGTGACCACATCGACCAATGCCGGCGCGTTTTTTAAAGCGCGACGCAATGCACCTTCGAGGTCTGACGGCTTTTCGACGCGCTCGCCATGTGCGCCAAGCGCGCGAGCAAGGGCTGCATAGTCCGAGTGGCGCAAGGTCGTGCCGACGACGCGTCCGCCATAATTCATCTCCTGATCGAGACGTTCGATGTTCCAGGCGGCATTGTTGGAAACGATGAAGACCGCCTTGGCGCCATGGCGGACGGCGGTGTCGATTTCCATGGCATTGATACCGAAAGCGCCGTCGCCATTGACCGAGATGACCTGGCGGCCCGGAAAGGCAAGCGCTGCAGCGACGGCAAAGGGTACGCCGACGCCGAGACAGCCGAATGCGCCCGCATCCATGTACGTGCTGGCCGTCAGCCCGGTGCGGGCGAAGCTCAGCAAATCGCCGCCATCTGCGATCGCGATGTAGTTCGGTGGCGCGGTCGCGGCGACGGCATCGAAGATGACGCGTGGGTGAATTTTCCCGTCACTCCCGGTCGTCGGCTTGTCTTTTGCAGTCTCGGCGCCCGCAATGCGATCGCGATGACCCTTGCGCAGGCCGTCGGCCCACGCCTTGTCGATACCGCTTTCGCGGTTGCCAGCGGCGGCGACCATCGCCTCCAATGCAAGGTGAGGCGAGGCGAGCAGTTCCGGTTGGCCGCGGCGATTGTCGATCAGTTCGCCCGCGCTGTCCGAAATGCGGATGAAGCGCGCATTAGGGAAGATGGCCGGTGACCCGTAAGCGACCTGATAATCGAGCTTGCGTCCGATCAGCAAAACGACGTCGGCGTCGGTCATTGCGGTGGCGCGAACAGCAGCCGCTGTCGACGGATGATCGACCGGAACGAGGCCGCGGCTCTCCTGTGTATCGAGATAGAGCGCGCCGGTTGCATCGAGCAGTCGCACGAGCGATCGACCGGCACCCCTCGCACCACGGCCGGTGATGATCACCGGGCGCTTCGCCGACCAGAACACATCCGCAGCCTCTTTGATCGCCACCGGGTCCGGAGGGATCGTGCGCGGCGGCTTTGGATTGATCCACTCATCGAGCACCAGTTGCGAAGGCACATGCGTTCGCAGCACGTCGGTCGGTATCTCGAGATAGACCGGTCCCGGCTCGCCATTGTCTCCCATGGCACGCGCCACGGCTTCGTCGAGTTCGCGGATAACCTGATCCGGAACACGCGCCGTGCGCGAAGTCCGCGTTACCGGGCGAAGAATGTCGACATGCGGAATGTCCTGCAGTGGCCCCATATTGGCCTGCGGGCGTGACGTGCAACCGCCGATCAGCAACACCGGAATGCGCGCAAGCGATGCATTCGCGATCGCGGTGACCGTGTTCGTCACGCCGGGTCCGGCTGTGACCATCGCCACGCCGAACTGCCCCGTGAGCTCGGCATGGGCATGCGCCATATGAACGGCAGCGCCTTCGTCGCGCACGTCGATGATGCGGATTCCCTGCCGTGCGACGTGGTCCCAGATCGGCTGGATATGCCCGCCCTGCAGCCCAAAGATCCGGTCAATGCCGCGCGCCTTGAGGAAGCGTGCAATCCAGGCGGCGCAGGATTGTTGATCCGCATTGAGGTCTTGCGACTGGATTGCGGGCTTGTTCATGAACTCACTCCCGTTGGCGGGTATTTCGTGCGCAGGACGCGGTGCAGGATTTTTCCGGTCGCCGTCCGTGGCATGTCGTCTTCGGCAATGAACGATATTGATCGTGGTCGCTTGTAGCCGGCGATGCGATCCTTGCACCATTCCATGATCTCTTCTGCGGTCGGCGATTCACCGTCCCGCGCAATTATGACGGCGTGAACGCGTTCTCCCCACTTTTCGTCCGCTATGCCGATGACCGCGACGTCCTTGACCTTGGGATGGCCGCCGACCAGCGATTCCACCTCGGAGGGGTAGACGTTCTCGCCGCCGGAAATGATCATGTTGCTCTTGCGGTCGACCAGGTGAATGTAGCCGTCGTGGTCCCGGCGGGCGAGGTCGCCCACCGTGCAGTAGTCGCCGCGGAATGCGTCGCGGGTCTTGTCGGGCAGCTTCCAATAGCCGTCGAACGTGTAGGAATTGCACGAGTAGAGTTCGCCCGGCTCGCCGGCGGCGACGTCGTTGCCGTCCGCGTCAAGCAGGCGGATCGGCCGCGACCCAACGCATTCCCGGCCAACGGAACCGAGCTTGGTGAATTGCTCGTCCGGGTGCAGCATGGTGACCCAACCTGCTTCCGTCGACCCATAGAGCTCGAACAGTCCGGAATTCTTGAAATAATCCATGATCGCAAGCTTGGTGTCGCGCCGTGCGGGCGCGGAAGAAATCATCAGCTTGGTGACGGCCGAGACGTCGTGCCTCGCGCGGATGTCGGAGGGAAGACCGAGCATCATTATGTAGTGGGTCGGCACCAGCGAGGTGAAAGTCGCATGTCCGTCGGCAAGCGTGCGCACCAGATGCTCCGGATCGAAGCTCTTGCGGTTGTAGACCGTGCAGGCCGCGCCGCAATATGCAAAGGCGCCGAAGAAAAACAGCGAATTGGCGTGGCACATCGGCATGACCAGCAGGCCGGCGTCGCGGGAACTGAAGCCCAGTTCGACCTCAGTGACGAGCGAGAGCATCGCGCCGCCACCGTGCGAGCGGATGGCGCCCTTGGGCTTGCCAGTCGTGCCCGAGGTGTACATCAGCGTCCATGGATCCTCGGGCATCACGCTCACCGATGGCGGTCGCTCGCTCGCGGCTGCAATCAGGTCTTCGTAGGCGCGGTAGCCCGCGTGACGGCGATCGCAGCCGAAGAGAATGAATTTGTCGGCGGGCACGGGAAACGTATCGCGGATCTGCTCAATCGCGTCGATGAGCTGATCCTGCACGATGAGCGCGCCGGCCTCGCAATTCTCGATGATGTAGCGGATCTCCGGGCCGAGCAGCCGGAAGTTGATCGGCACGGCCACCACGCCGGCCAGCGCCGTCGCGGCGTAGATCTCGAGCCACTCGACGCAATTGTAGGCAAGAACACAGAGCCGGTCGCCTTTGGAGAGGCCGAGGCCCGCCAAGGCGTTGGCGAGACGGCACGAGCGCTCGTGCCATGTCCGGAAAGTCATCGCCCGCTCAAGATCGCGCGCTCCGATCTTGTCTGGAAATGTGCGAGCATGCATGCCGAGCACGATCCCCATGTGCGGCAGCTGTCTCATTGAACTTTACTCCACGACCGGTCGAACAATACTGTGCCCGCGGCGAGTGGCTCTGGCAATGCGTGACGCCGTCCACGTGGCATGACAAACTCCGGCACTCGCAAGGTGTGTCGAATTGCCATGCAACCGCTGACCGGTCTTTTTGTTCTCGATTTTACCACGCTGCTTCCCGGACCATTGGCAACCTTGATGCTCGCCGAAGCCGGCGCTGAGGTGCTCAAGATCGAGCAACCGGGCGGGGAAAATGCCCGGCATTTTCCGCCGTTCGTCGGCAATGAAAGCGCGGCTTTCGCCATGCTCAATCGCGGCAAGACAAGCGCGACCCTCGATCTGAAGAGCCGCGCAGACCAGGAGAAGCTCGTACCGCTCATTAAGCGCGCCGACATCCTGGTTGAACAGTTCCGGCCAGGCGTGATGGACCGGCTCGGCCTCGGCTACGAGAATTTGAAAAAGATCAACGCCAGGCTGATCTACTGCTCGATCTCCGGCTATGGCCAGGGCGGGCCGCGCGTTCACGAGGCCGGCCACGACATCAATTACATTGGCAATACAGGTTTGCTCGATCTGCAGCCGGGCCCGGCGGACCAGCCGGTCGTGCCACCGATGCTGGCGGCCGATATTGCCGGCGGCAGTTTCCCAGCCGTGATCAATATTCTGCTCGCCTTGCGGGCGCGCGACCAGAACGGGAAAGGCTGCCGCATCGACATTGCGATGACCGATGCGATGTTCACCTTCACCTGGGCGGCCTTGGCGATCGGCGCCGCGACCGGACAATTTCCGAAGCCCGGTGATCTGTGGCTCGTTGGCGGATCGCCGCGTTACCAGATTTATCCAACGAGGGACGGCAAGTTGATTGCTTGCGGGGCGCTCGAGCCAAAATTTTGGGCGGCATTTACGCAGGCAATCGGGCTGGCGCCGGAGTTTGTAGACGACGCGCGCAAGCCAAAGGCAACGCGCGATGCTATCGCAAAACTTATTTCAGCAAAAACGTCAGATGAATGGCGGCCGATCTTCGCCGCTGCCGATTGCTGCGCGACAGTCATTGCCGCGCTCGAAGAGGCGATGCGTGACCCGCATTTTGTCGAACGCGGGCTGTTCGCGCACCAAGTTGGGACGGAGTCGGGCATGACGCTACCTGCGTTGCCGGTGCCGATTGCCCCGGAATTCCGCGCCACGCCAGGAACGAAGAAAGCGCCGAAGCTCGGCTAGAGCGCTTCGCCGCGCATCAGGCGCGGCTGGTTCTCGGTCGGCGCGACGCCTTCGCGCATGACCGCACGGCGGAGGGGACCGATCCGGTCGAGCATGTATAGACCCAGGCCGCGCGCGCCCTGAACAGGCAGCAAGTCGCTCAGCAGCGAGCGGTTGAGAAGATCGATCGCGATCGTACGACTGCCGACATCGGCGCGTCTCATGCGGTCGTAGCGCGACATCACATCGGCTTCGCCAACATCGCGCCCGGTCCGATGTGCGGTGACAACAAGCTCGGCGATCGTCGCGGCATCGCGCAAACCGAGATTGAGGCCTTGGGCGCCGATCGGCGGCAAGACGTGCGCCGCTTCGCCAACAAGCGCAATTCGTTCTCCGGCAAAGTGGCGCGCGATTGAAACAGTGAGCGGGAACACACCGCGCGACGGCTCGACCTGGGACTTTCCGAGAATTGAATGCGAGGCCTTCTCGATTGCGTCGGCGAGCGCGAGGTCGTCCAGCCCGGCGAGTTCGTGGGCTGCATTAGGATTGAGCACCCAGACGAGACTCGAACGATTGCCGGGTAAAGGCACGAGCGTGAACGGGCCGCCCGGAGTGTGGAATTCGGTCGACGTGTCGTGATGTGGGCGCGAATGCGACAGGCACAGCGTCATTGCGGCTTGTGGATAACGACGTTCATCGGTCGCAATGCCGGCCGCAGTGCGGCAGAGCGAATGACGGCCGTCGGCACCGACAACGATCTGGCCATGCAGAACATTGCCGCTTTTCAAGTTAACGACCGCGGTACTGGCGCTTGATGAAACGGCGACCGCCTCATCTTCGACGATCGATAGAGTGGACAGGTTGCGCGCGCGCTCGGCCAGCGCGTCGATGAGGTGACGGTTTTCGATGTTGTGACCGAAGGCCCCGAGCCCGATCTCGTCCGCAGTAAATCTCACTTCCGGCGCGCGCCAGAGCCGGCCGGTGTCGTCGACGATGCGCATGGTACGCAACGGAGCGGCCTTCTCGACGCACGACGGCCAAACCCCGAGCGTCTCGAGCGCGGCGACGGAACCGGCAAGCAGCGCGGTCGTACGGTTGTCGGCTTTAGCGGCTCGTAGACCTACAAGCGTCGTGTCGACGCCGCCCTCCGCCAGCGAAATTGCGGCGGTTAGGCCGGCAGGCCCGCCACCGACCACAATAGCTGCAGGCTTATCGACATTTTTGTCCGGCATTTCAGGGTCCGGCCCGGTTCGACGTTAACCGCACTAGCACGGCCGGGGCGGGTTCGGAAACCACGCTGCTTTGTTGCGATATCGCCCAGTCACGCAATGCGCTATGCCAAGGCCCGATGACTGAGACCGGCTACGATTTTGCGCACCTGGCGCCCGCCGAGGCGGGCCTCGGCCGAATATTTGCACGGCCGAAGGCGATCGCGGCTGGCTGTGTTGTCGTTCTTACGGCGCTCGGCTGGTCCTACGTCGCCTTGATGACCGCGCCGGGGAGTTCGTGGCTCGCCATGGCGCAGACGCTCTGCCGCGTGCTTCCCGAAAGCTCTTGGAACATCTCTGCCGTCGTTGTGACTGCATCGATGTGGAGTGCGATGGCGATGGCGATGATGCTGCCAAGCGCGGCCCCCATGATCCTTACATATGCCGAGATTGCCGAAACCGCCGCGCGCAAGGGCGAGCGCGTCGTATCGCCACTCATGATCGCGGCGGGCTACGCAAGCGTGTGGCTTCTTTTTTCGATCGCAGTATCAGTGGTGCAGAATATTCTCACGGGCGCGGCATTGCTCGACGCCGTCGTTGCATCTGCGAGCGGACTTCTCGCAGGGGGCATTCTGATCGGTGCGGGGGCCTATCAATTCTCGGGGCTCAAGCACGCGTGTCTCGTGCGCTGCCAGCATCCATTCCCGTTCTTTTTTACGAACTGGGCAACGACGCGGGGCGGGGTATTCCGCCTGGGGCTGAAACAGGGACTTTATTGCCTTGGTTGTTGTTGGGCGATGATGCTGGTGATGCTGGCGGTCGGGGTGATGAATGTGGCGTGGATGGCCGTCCTTGCCGCGGTGATGACACTGGAGAAGTTACAGAATGGACGGCGCATGGCACACAGCGTTGGCGTGGCTCTGATCGGAATCGGAACAGGTATCGTGGTATCGGCATTTTCTGCTGGTCTAGGCTGAGAACAAGAAACGGGAGTGAGCGTTGCGTGAAAGTTGGAGTCTGAAAGGCGAACTGGCCTTGTCATGCAGCTGCACGGTGTTCTGTCCCTGTGTTCTTTCACGCGGCGACCACCCACCGACCGAAAGCCGCTGCCAGACATGGGCAGGCATCCGGATCGATGAAGGGCATTTTGACAACGAAGACCTGTCGGGAATTAAAGTCGGGCTGATGATGGATCTGCCCGGGATCATGTCGCGGGGCAATTGGACGGCTGCGCTGTTCGTCGACGATGCCGCCTCCGCCTATGCCGTCAAAGGTCTGACACGGATTTTCACGGGACGGATCGGCGGAACGACGCATTTGCTTTCGATCCTGGTGGGCCAATTCCTTGGCGTGCGTCAGGTTCCGATCAGTTACGAGACGCAGGGTGAGACCCGCATCGTTCGCATCAAGGATTATGTCGACGGGGCGATCACGCCGATCCGCGGCAAGGAGCAAGGTCAGAACGTGGTCATCCGGAACAGCGACTACTGGATAGGTCCCGATATTATTGTTTCACGCGCTGACAAGTCGCGTTTTCGCGGCTATGGCCGCAACTGGAATTTGACGGGAAAATCGGCTGAGATTGTGAAGCTGAATTGGGGCAACGGGTAAGTGACGGACTTCGCGCGCATCCGCGCTTTCACGGTTCACGTCTTTACCGCAACGGGCGCGGCGCTCGCTTTGCTGGCGCTGATCCTGGCGAGTGGCGGGCATTGGGCCGGGATGTTTTTCTGCCTCGGCATGGCTTTGGTAGTGGACGGTCTCGACGGCCCGATGGCACGGGCATTTGAGGTAGAAAAGTTGTTGCCGCGCTGGTCCGGCGACACGCTCGACCTTGTGGTCGACTTCACGACCTACGTCTTTGTGCCGGCGTTCGCCATCGCGGCGAGCGGTCTGCTGCCGCACGTCCTCGCTATTCCGGCTGCCATCCTCGTGGTGATCACCGGCGCACTTTACTTTGCCGACCGCAATATGAAGACCAGCGACAATTACTTTCGCGGATTTCCCGCTGTGTGGAATTTGGCCGCGTTCTATCTATACCTGCTCGAGCCGCCCGAGTGGGCGGCGGCGGTTTCAATTGTTGTCCTTGCCGGGCTGAGCTTTGCGCCGGTCCGGTTCCTTCATCCTCTGCGCGTGCAGCGCTGGCGGGCGATCAACATCGCGCTTCTGGCGGCTTGGGCCATCTTGGCGTTCGTCGCCGTCGTTCAGGATCTTTCTCCCGGATTGTATGTGACGCTACCCCTGTGTCTTATAGCGGTCTATTTTTTTCTGATCGGATTGTTGCGCACCCCCTGATCGTGTTCGATCCCCGCCGGAAATTACGGAGCAAGCCATGTCTCGACCTGTTTTGCTGATCGCCGGCGGCAGCCGAGGTATCGGCGCTGCCACTGCGAAACTGGCGGGAGCGCGCGGCTACGACGTCGCGGTCAATTACAAAAACAACTCGAACGCAGCGGCAGGCGTCGTCGATGCCGTGAAGAAGGCAGGCGGGAGGGCGATCGCGATTCAGGGCGACATGGCGCTCGAAACGGATATCGAGCGGGTCTTCGGTGCCGCTACAGATGGCCTCGGGCCGATCACGCACTTCGTGCACAGCTCGGGCATCATCGGCGACAATTCCCGGCTGGACGAAGCCAGTTCCGCCACCATCCGCGAGGTGCTCGATGTCGATACCTTCGGCGCGCTGCTGTGCCTGCGCGCCTGCGTCAAGCGCATGTCGATCAAGCATGGCGGCAGGGGCGGCTCGGTCGTGATGCTGTCGTCAATGGCGGCCCCGCTCGGCGGCGCCAATGAGTGCGTGTGGTATGCGGCTGCCAAAGCCGGGGTCGATTCCATGGTCATCGGTGTATCGCGGGAGGTTGCCAAGGAGGGAATGCGCGTCAATGCGATCACACCGGGCGTGATCGATACCGACATTCAGCCACCCGGACGGGTCGAGCGCGTAACGCCTATGCTACCGATGGGCAGGGCTGGACAGGCTGACGAAGTTGCGGAAGCGGTGCTCTTCCTGCTTTCGGACGGTGCATCGTACATCAATGGCGCGAACTTGCGCGTCTCCGGCGGACGCTGATCTGCCTTGCGCTCGGCGTTTGGCCGCCTATGATCGCCGCCGAAATTTCATCCAATAATGACCCAATCGTATTCCAAGGAGTGAGACATGGTCGCGGCAGTGCGCGTTCACAAACCCGGTGGTCCTGAGGCGTTGACGTACGAGGACGTGCAGATCGCCGCACCAGGCCAGGGCCAGATCAAAATCAAACAGCACGCCTGCGGCGTCAATTTCATCGACGCTTATTTCCGGATGGGCATGTATCCGTCACCGGTCGGGCTGCCATTCATTGCCGGCAACGAGAGCGCCGGAGAAGTCATGGAGGTCGGCCCGGGCGTCACCGATGTCAAGGTCGGCGACCGTGTTGCCTTCGTCGGTCCGCTTGGCGGTTACGCGGCCGAGCGGCTGCTACCCGCCGATCGGGCTGTCAAATTGCCTGACAATATTTCGTACGAGCAGGCGGCCGGCATGATGCTCAAGGGCATGACCGTTCAGTATCTCGTCAACAAGACCTATAAGGTCGAGAAGGGCACGGTCTGCCTGATCCACGCGGCGGCCGGCGGCGTCGGTCTGATCGCCTGCCAGTGGGCCAATCATCTCGGCGCGACCGTCATCGGCACCGTCGGCTCGAAAGAAAAAGCTGATCTTGCGAAGAAAAACGGCTGCCACCACACCATCCTTTATCGCGACGAGGATTTTGTCGCGAAAGTGAAGGAGATCACCAGCGGCAAGCTTTGCGACGTCGTCTATGACGGCATCGGCAAGACGACGTTCCCGGCTTCCCTCGATTGCCTGCGGCCGATGGGCTACTTCGTCAGCTTCGGCAGCGCGTCCGGCCAGATCGATGCGTTCAACATCAATATTCTCCAGACCAAGGGCTCATTGTTCGCAACCCGGCCCACGCTCAACAACTACGTTGCCAAACGCGCGGATCTCGTCGCGACGGCGGCCGACCTGTTCAAGGTCGTCGGTTCCGGTGCGGTGAAGATCCCGATCAACCAGAAGTATCCGCTCAAGGACGCGGCCAAGGCGCACAAGGAAATGGAAGGTCGCGACACAACCGGTTCAACCATTTTGATGCCGTAGGCCGGCCGGATACGCTGGGGCGCGGTGACGATTCTCGCCGTCTGCGCGCCCTTTTCTCATGCCTTCGGCCTCGATGATGCCGAGGCGTTGGCGCTGATGCGGAAGCACTGCGTGATGTGCCACGCGGTAAAGCCCACGCATGAAAATTTCCAGGAAGCGCCTAAAAACATCGCCCTGGAAACCATCGCCGACATCAAGAAACACGCCGCCGCGATTTCCGCGCAGACGGTGCAAACAAAGGCCATGCCGCTCGGCAATCAGACCGGCATGACCGACGAGGAACGTGCTACTTTTGCTCAATGGCTCAAGAATCAGCAGTGACCAGCGACAGCAGGCCTTGGGGATGGTTTGCTACATTCGTGCTTGGTGCTGTCGCGCTTGTCGCCGGCCAACTCGCAGGCATGGCGGCACTGGTCAGCTGGTATGGTTTCGACCTGCGGAATGTCCCAACGCTAAGCCAGCATGGCGGCGCCATCGTCCTGTTCATTTTTGTGTCGGCACCCGTGCAGGTCGCGATTCTTGCGGTGTCGGCGGGATACAAGGGCAATATTACCGAGTATCTCGGCTACAAGGTGCCGCGCCGTGGCGAAGTCGTGCTGTGCGTGGCAATTCTGGCCGCGATGGTCGCGGTCGGAAATACCATGAGTTGGCTGGCCGGCCGCAGCATCGTCGACCGCTTTCAGACCGACATCTATCAAGCCGCGAGTAGCGTGGGTCAGCTGCCGTTGTTGCTTGCGGCCGTTGTAGTTCTTATTCCGATCGGGGAGGAGACCCTATTCCGCGGTTTCCTGATGCGCGGCTGGCTGCGCTCGCCGCGCTCGGCCTGGCCCGTCATCCTCGTCACGGCAGCACTGTTCGCGATCATCCACGTCCAATACGACTGGTTTCTGATCGGACAGGTCTTTGCTTTTGGCGTGCTGTTCGGCTGGGCGCGATGGGCGACAGGCTCAACGCTGCTGACCATTGTGCTGCATGCCCTGGTCAATCTGGAGGGCATGTTGGAAACCTTCTTGAGTCTCAACAGCTGACCGGCCGGATCATAGCAACGAGGCGATCTTCGCAACGGCCGGATGCTGTTTGATACCCCTTGGCAGGCGGGGCAAACCCACGACTCCCACCGATCCGGCAAAACGCGTGATGCTGGCGACTGTGTCGGCAAGTTCGACCGTGTCCCTCTCGCTTTCAGACACCACGATCGCGGCTATCGCGAGCTTGCGCTGGGCAATAACGTCAAGCGCCGTCAGAGTGTGGCTGATGGTTCCGAGATAACCGCCGACGACAAGCAGCAGTGGGACATCCAACGCCGACATCCAGTCGAGCACCGTGCGCTGGCCGTCGAGCGGAACCATGATGCCGCCAACACCTTCAATGAAAAGCGGTCCGGTCGCGGCATCGATCGCCGCGCGGCTGAATTTGACCAGTTCGTCGAAGTCGATGCGGCGGCCTTCGCGCGCGGCAGCAAGATCAGGCGACAGCGGCGCGCGGAAACGCCATGGTGCGATCCGGTTCACCTCTTCGGCAGTCACCGGTCGTCCGAGCGCAGCCAGCAGGACAGCCGGATCGCTGGTATCGGCGACAGAAGCATCATAGCCGCTCACGACAGGCTTGAGCGCGTGCACCGGTTGGTTGGACTCGCGCAGATAGCGGATGAGCGCGGCGGTCACGAAAGTCTTGCCGATGTCGGTGCCGGTCGAGGTGACGAAGTAGGCAGCCACAGCTACGCCAACAGTTTTTCGCGAACGATATCGGCCAGCCGGGCGATCTCGTCGTCCGGATGCTGCGCCGTAAATGTCAGGCGCAGGCGCGCGGTGCCGGCTGGCACCGTGGGCGGACGGATTGCGACGACGAGAAAACCTTCTCGTTCTAACGCTTGTGAAGCAGACAGCGCTGCCTCTTCATCGCCGATGACGATCGGGACGATCGGGCTTTGCGCTTCAGGCAGTTCCGCACGGCGGGTAAATGCCTTCGCCTTCGCAACAGGCAGGGCCGCGTAGGCTGGCTCGCGCTTGATCAGGTCGAGGGCCGCGATCGCCGCAGCAACGCTGGCGGGCGGCAATCCGGTCGAATAGATCAACGTGCGCGCGCGATTGCGCATGAGCTCGATGACTGACGCGGATGCACAGAGATAACCGCCATAGGAGCCGATTGCTTTCGACAGCGTTCCCATCTGCAGCGGAACGGCAACGTGCGAAATTTCAGAAAAACTCGACCCACGTCCGCCACCGACCACGCCAATGCCGTGAGCATCATCCGACATCAGCCACGCGTCGAATTGCTCTGCAAGTGCCAACAGGTCTTCGAGCGGGGCGATATCGCCGTCCATGGAGAAAACGCCATCGGTGACAATCAAGGTGTGGTGGTGCCGCGAGCGATGTTCAGTCAGCAGGGCGCGTGCATGATCGAGATCGTTGTGACGAAAGGTCTTCACTTGGCCACGCGACAATTGCGCGCCGGCGTAGATGCAGGCGTGGGAGAATTCGTCCAGCAGAATGAGACCATCGCTGCCGATGAGCGCCGGAATGATGCCGGTATTGGCAAGATAGCCGGAGCCGAAAACGCAGGCTGCCTCGGTCTGTTTAAACTCGGCCAGACGCGCCTCGAGCTCTGCGTACAGCGGGTGATTGCCGGTAACCAAGCGAGATGCCCCAGAGCCCGCCCCATATTCTTCGATTCCGGCGATGGCGGCCTTCTTGATCGCGGGGTGCTGGGTGAGGTTGAGATAGTCGTTGCAGGAAAATGACAGCAGCCGGCGGTCGTGCCGCTCCACCCAGATGCTGTCCTCGCGCAGTGTTTCGTTCAGCGCGCGGTAAAGGTGTCGCTGCCTGAGCGATGCGAGCTTGTCTTGCGCGTAGGCCTCGAGCGAGTGCATCAGTAACCTTGCCAGACCGTGGGTCAGATGCTTAGCACGAATGAGGCAGGGAAGCGTCAAATGGCGGGGCGGAGCAGCAAAACCGGAGCGACATCCGGGTGGTACGACCCGGCGCTGCTGAATCTGTGGCTCCCTTACGCCCAGATGAAGACCGTGACGTCGCCGCTGCCGGTAACGCGGACCGAGGGTGCTAGGATCATTCTTGCCGACGGGCGCGAACTGATCGACGGCATCGCAAGCTGGTGGACGGCCTGTCACGGGTACAATCACCCGTACATCCGGCAGGCGGTCGAATCCCAGCTCGCATTAATGCCGCATGTGATGTTCGGTGGCCTCGTGCATGAACAGGCAGTGCGGCTCGCCGCGCGCCTCACCCGCCTGCTTCCGGGCAATCTCGAGCGGGTATTTTTCTCGGACTCCGGTTCGGTCGCGGTCGAGATCGCGCTGAAGATGGCGATCCAGTTCTGGATCAATCGCGGCGTGCGCGCCAGGAAACAGTTCGTGGCGTTTCACGGCGCGTATCATGGCGACACGCTTGGCGCGATGTCCGTCAGCGATCTGGATACCGGCATGCACACTGCATTCGCCGATTCTCTATCAAAGCAAATTATCCTTGGTCCCCCACACGAGGTTGCGACGATATTGACTCTGGAGCACGTCCTCGAAGAGCAACACGACGCGATCGCCGGGATCATTGTCGAGCCGCTGGTGCAGGGCGCGGGAGGGATGAGATTCCACGACATCAACGTGCTTCGTCATCTGCGAAGACTCGCGGACGAGCATGACGTGCTCCTGATCTTTGACGAGGTTTTCACGGGATTCGGCCGCACCGGGTCGATGTTTGCCTCGCAGCAGGCTGCGGTTACGCCGGACATCATCGCACTATCGAAGGCGCTGACAGGCGGCACGCTCCCACTTGCGGCGACAGTCGCCACCAGAAAAATCTTCGATGCCTTCTGGTCAGATGACCCGGAGAAGGCGTTAATGCACGGGCCGACCTACATGGCGAATGCGCTGGGCTGCGCGGCTGCAAATGCCTCGCTCGATTTGTTCGAGCGGGAACCGCGGCTGCAGCAGGTCGCGAGTGTTGCCGCCATGCTCGCCACGGGTCTTGAGCCGTGCCGCGGGTTGACAGGTGTCAAGGACGTTCGCGTCATGGGTGCCATCGGCGTCGTGGAGTTGGATCAAATTCGTAATCTCGACGCGATGCGCGGGCGGTTTATCGAGCTGGGCGTGTTCGTGCGACCGATCGGCAATATCATTTATCTCGCGCCGGCGTTCACGATTTCGGCGGATGAACTCCAGGCGCTCATCAGCGCGGTTGTTAAGGTCGTCCACGAACATAAGCGTTGAAGAGGGACCTATAACGTAGAATGGACCCGTCATCGACACGCACCATCATATCGGCGCCTACCGAACGGACTTGTCGGAATACCCGGAAATTGACCATGACAATGCCGTGAGCTTTTATCGGCTCTAGTTCAGAAGAGGGGTGACTGTCATGCCATCACGCATAGCTCTGATATTGGCTGCCATTCTCTCTTTCATCGCGGCACCAGTATTCGCGCAGGACTATCCTAGCCGGCCGGTGACCTTGATTGTGCCGTGGCCGGCCGGCGGAACCACCGATATCGGGATGCGCGCGCTGGGTGCCGCCACCGAAAAATATCTCAAGCAGAAGATTATCATTGAAAACCGCCCCGGTGCCGGAGGTGTGCTGGGTCCGCAGCAAGTTGCGCAGAATGCCGCGCCCGATGGCTATACGCTCGTGCAGATACCGATAACGGTCTTTCGTTTTCCCTTCATGCGCAAGACCAGCCTCGATCCTACGACCGATTTTACCTACATCATCGGCGTGAGCGGCTACACGTTTGGCGTTGTTGTCCGTAGCGACGCGCCGTGGAAAACGTTCAGGGAGCTGATCGACTACGCGCGTGCCAACCCCGGCAAGATCAACTATGGAACGCCAGGAGCCGGCACTACCCTGCACATCACGATGGAACAGATCGCAAAGCAACAAGGCATCAAATGGACTCATGTGCCTTTCAAGGGAACGTCTGAAACGACCGGCGCGCTGGTCGGAGGTCATGTCGATGCGGCTGCCGATGCGACCGGGTGGGCGTCATTGGTGAATGCGGGTCAGTTGCGGCTGCTGGTTCTGTGGACCGCCACACGAAGCAAGAACTGGCCCGATGCGCCCACCTTGCGTGAGGCGGGAATTGATATGGTGTCGAACTCGCCGTTCGGCATAGCCGGCCCGAAGGGAATGGATCCGGCAGTCGTCAAGATCATCCATGACGCGTTCAAGAAAGGGGCGGAAGATCCCGCCTACCTTGAGGCAACGGCGAAGCTTGATCAGGAACCCGCTTATTTGAACACCGACGATTACCGCCGCTATGCGGTCAGAGAACTCGCCGAGCAAAAAAAGCTGATCGAGGATCTCGGGCTCAAGCAGGAGTGAAGTATCTAGAAGCCTGCTACTGTGCCGTGCAGATCGTATTCGTCGGCTCGTTCAATTTTCACCGTCGCGATCTCGCCGACACGTAGCGGTCGGCGGCTTTCGGCATACACCACACCATCGATTTCAGGCGCATCGGCCATCGAGCGTCCCTTAGCGACCGTCGGCCCTACCTCGTCGATGATCACCCTCTGCCGGCTGCCGACCTTGCGCTTAAGCCGCCGCGCAGAAATTTTCTGCTGAGTTTGCATAAAGCGGTGCCATCGCTGCTCTTTCACCTCATCGGGAACCGGCGCAGCGAGGTTGTTCGCGGCTGCACCGCGTACCGGCTCGTATTTGAAGCAGCCGACGCGATCGAGCGACGCTTGCTCGAGCCACTCGAGCAACAGGTCAAAATCGGCGTCAGTCTCACCCGGGAAACCGACGATGAAGGTCGAACGTAGAGTCAGGTCAGGGCAATCGCGCCGCCAGCGCTCGATGCGCTCAAGTGTCTTTTCCTGCGCGGCAGGGCGTTTCATGCACTTCAAGATCTCGGGCGAGGCGTGCTGAAATGGGATGTCGAGATAGGGGAGGACCTTACGCTGAGCCATCAGCGGGATAACCTCATCGACATGCGGATAGGGATAGACGTAGTGCAACCGTACCCAGACGCCGAACTCACCGAGCGCTGCGGCAAGGTCGATGAATTTCGCACGCACGTCTTTATCGCGCCACTTGCTGGCCGCGTATTTGATGTCGAGCCCGTAGGCGGACGTATCCTGTGAAATGACCAGCAGTTCCTTCACGCCGGCTTTCACGAGTTTCTCTGCTTCGCGCAACACATCGGCTGCTGGCCGTGAGACCAGATCGCCGCGCAGCCGCGGAATGATGCAAAACGTGCAGCGGTTGTTACAGCCTTCAGAAATCTTCAGATAGGCGTAGTGGCGTGGCGTAAGCTTTATGCCTTCCGGCGGCACCAGGTCGAGAAATGGGTCGTGCTTCGGCGGCAGCACGTGGTGGACCGCCTTGACCACCGTTTCGTACTGCTGCGGGCCGGTGATCGCCAGAACATCGGGATAGGTCGATGAAATGCTTTCCGGCTCGGCGCCCATGCAGCCAGTAACAATGACCTTGCCGTTCTCCTTGAGTGCGTTGCCGATGGCGGCAAGCGATTCCGCCTTGGCACTGTCGAGGAAACCGCAGGTATTGACGATGACGAGATCCGAGCCCTTGTGCTCCCGCGAGAGCTCATAGCCCTCGGCGCGCAGGCGCGTGACGATACGCTCGCTGTCGACGAGCGCTTTCGGGCAACCGAGCGAGACGAAGCTCACTTTCGGCGCCGTTTCGGCGGGTTTCGGTGCTGGGTCGGGCATGCCGGCAAGGAGCTAATGGCGATTGCGCGGAATAGCAACCCGGGTGGCGATATGTATTCGGTAGCGTTATCGTGGCGCTCTACAGGTGACTCGCCATGACTCGACTGCGGATGATTGCTAGCCTGGTTTTGATCGCCGGCACAATGTGTATCGGCGCAGCCTCCGCCGGCGATGGTCGCGTAGCAACGTGGCGGTACAATTCGCATGATCAAGAGCTGCCGTTTTCGCGCGGCGAGCGTGCCCAAGCGGTCTGGGCCTCCAGTCGTTGCTGGAAGGAGTGTGGCTCCTATTGCGCCTGGGGAATGGCAGGGTGCCTCAAGGAAGATTCGCAGGGGCATTGCTTGAAGTTGACCGACAGATGCGATCGCTATTGCCAGCGCGAGTGCCGGACGAACGCCGGTCCGTATTTGCCGTTCGAGCTTCCGTGGGAGTGATGAGTTGGCGCACTGGCGGAAGGGGTGAGATTCGAACTCACGAGAGGTTTGCACCTCTGCCGGTTTTCAAGACCGGTGCCTTAAACCGCTCGGCCACCCTTCCAGCAGTCAAACATCTAGTGCTTCAATTCAGCACCAAACAAGATGCACAAAATCGATAATCAATCTTGATGTTCCGGCCTTGTATGGCGACGTGGAGGTGGCGTCAACGCGTCGTCCGGCTGTTTCTTGCCGCACGCACCACGGCCCGCCGCGTGATAAAATGATTCCGTCTTAAAGAGAGGAAATTGCGCGATGTTAGGCACGCTCGTCCGCTGCTCGGTTGCCGCTGTGGCCTCGATTGCGCTCCTCGTGGCTTTCGTGAGCACTCCTGAGGGATTTACTCAAGCCAAGAAGCCAAAGCGGACAGCGCGCAGCGAACCCGAGAAGTCCCGTAGAGACAGGGGTCGAGTCCGTGTCGAAGGCCCTTCCAACAGCAAGAAGAAAACGAGAGAGAATTAGACCCAAGGTACCGTGTCAGTCGGTGTGTGCCTAAAAACAGCTCGGCCAGCCTTCCAGCATGCCTTGGAACTTTTTACTGCGGAATGTCCCGCCAAATCAGCAGGATACATGCGCCGCGTGCGTAAGAGATCGGTAATCAAGGGGTTATATACATTCACCGGGTTTGTCACAAAGCTGCGCATGGGCGGATCTGATAAACGACGCTGGTTCCGGAGCGCGCCGAAGGGGCTGGTCCCGCGGGCCGCGCGGCTTTTGCTCGGTCCGAATACGCAGCCGATCGAGTGCAAGGTCGTTGACCTTTCCGCAGGCGGGGCGCAGCTCGAGCTGCAGCGGGTTTATGACTTGCCGCCGCGTTTCGAGTTTCTTCACGGCGCCACGAAACGGTGGTGCTCACTTGCGTGGTCGCGCGGCTTTCGCATTGGCATCTCCTACGAAGGCAGCACCGTCCAGCGGTCGTCCGTCAGCGGCGGACTGAGCCGGCCCAAGAGCGGCGCCAGCCTCCTGTCGCGCCGGTAGATCAACCCGTTAGAAGCTTGCAAGGGCGAAGTCTGTTGGCTAGGCCCGCGTTCCGCCAGACCGCGGGGAACCAACCATTTACCACCGCTATGTCGTACAGTTTCCGTCAGTTCCGCGACGGGGTAAACTGGCAGCTTCCGATCGGGGACCGAATAGGGATGGGTTATTTGGGGGCTTTCGTCGGCAATCCACGTTTCGCGCGCCTTGTCGTGCTGGGCGTGGGATGCCTCGCGCTCGCGAATTGCTCGGGCGGCGCGGGTCGCATTGATCCGCGTTACGGCGTTGCCGCAAGTCCGCGCGTTGTCGAGCCCGGACAGCCGGTGCCGAAGGGTGGCGGGGTCTATCGCGTCGGCAAACCATACACCGTGGCAGGCCGTGTCTACGTGCCCGAGGAAAACGTCAATTACAGCGCCACTGGTTTTGCCTCGTGGTACGGCGACGACTTTCATGGACGCTATACCGCGAACGGCGAAATCTTCGACATGACAGCGATCTCGGCCGCGCACCCGACGCTGCCATTGCCGTCTTACGTGCGGGTCACCAACCTTGCCAACAACCGGTCGATTGTTGTTCGCGTCAACGATCGCGGACCTTACGCGCGCGACCGTCTGATCGACGTTTCGGTCAAGACGGCCGAACTGCTGGGTTTCTATGGCCACGGCATAGCGCGTGTGAAGGTCGACTATATCGGCCGCGCTCCGCTGAGTGGCTCAGAGGACCGGAAGCTGATTGCGACGTTGAGGGAAGGTGGCTCGGCTCAGTCGCCTGTACAGCTCGCATCGGGTAAGCCGTTTGTCCCGGCTTATTTCGACAATCGGCCGCTGCGATCGACGACCCGGATTCCGTCACCGCCGGATCGGCCTTATCGCCTAGGCGATACGCCGCGCGAACTGCCGGCGGCCGAAGCTCCGACCACCGAACTCGCGGCTGCGGCGCGGCCGCGCGCGGAAGCGCGGGCGCCTGTGGGAACCGACGGATCACCGCTTTCGGCCTATACTCCCCGAACTTATGATATACGGCCAGGTTACATGAGCGGCCGCGGCCTTTACTGAGCCGTATTTTACCGCCAAAGGTTCTGGACCAGGCCGCACCAGATTGAGCTGGTGCCGCCAAACGACCCTTGATGATGGCTATGCGGAAAGTTGCATTCGGACGTTGGCTGATCGTGGCGGCGCTCGCCGGCGGCCTTTCCGCGGCAGCAATCGCGGCGCCACCGCACAAAATCACGCCGTCGGCAGCACAGAAAAAAGATGCGCCAAAAAAAGAGGCCCCTAAGAAAGATGAACCGAATATCAGCGCGCCGCACGCGATCCTGATCGACGCTCAATACGGCGGCGTGCTGTTTGAGCGCGATGCGGATCGCCTTATTTTCCCAGCAAGCCTCGCCAAGTTGATGACCGCGGAATACGTTTTTCACGAAATCAAAGAAGGCCGCATCAAGCTCACTGACGAATACATGGTGAGCGAAAACGCCTGGCGTAAAGGCGGCGCACCATCCCACGGCTCCACGATGTTTGCTGCGCTTAACAGCAAGGTCTCGGTCGACGACCTGCTGCGCGCATTGATCATTCAGTCCGCTAACGATGCTTGTATCGTGCTGGCCGAAGGAATTGCCGGCAATGAAGCCGAATTCGGCAACAAGCTGACCCGGCGCGCACGCGAAATCGGGTTGGAGAAATCGGTCTTTACCAATTCGAACGGTCTACCTGATCCGAATGAGAAGGTGACCACCCGTGAGCTTGCCACGCTTGCGCGACACATCATCCGGACCTATCCGGATTTCTACCAACTCTTTGCGCAGCCTGAGTTCACCTGGAACAAGATTCGCCAGCAAAATCGCAATCCACTTCTGGGCGCCATGAACGGTGCCGACGGTCTGAAGACCGGTTACACAAAAGAGGCGGGCTACGGCCTGGTCGGGTCGGCGGTTCAGAACGACCTCCGGCTGGTCGTGGTTGTCACAGGGGTGAGCACTGCCAAGGAGCGTTCGGACGAAGCAAAGAAAGCGCTCGAATGGGGTTTTCGGAATTTCGAGCAG